>Ga0208264_1000012_pt1 | contig 224712 bp, 213 predicted proteins | sample LakWasMet31_HOW6_2_FD_183873 | JGI IMG/M metagenome (GOLD analysis project Ga0208264, IMG submission 183873) | Freshwater sediment methanotrophic microbial communities from Lake Washington under simulated oxygen tension - Sediment Metagenome... | ecosystem: Environmental > Aquatic > Freshwater... | reverse complement strand
CGAACTCCGGTCCAGTCCTGTACCAGTCCGGCGAACTCTCGCTCGGCGCTGCTGCCTTTCGCCCTGCTGTTAATACTCATGCCGCCCCCTTGCTGAATAGCGGTTGCACATTGAAGCCGTGTTGCTTGTATATCTGCCTGCGCTTTCTCGCTGCCGATTTGCCGAAAGAACAGTTGTCGACAATATCCAAGATAAAGGCCGTTGTTTTGCCGGGGAATGGGCGACGAGCTCGGCCAATGGACTGGATAAGACGGGTGGCCGCGGGTGTTTCTTTGTTGACCGCGGCCGATACCGGCGAGCCGAAAATAAGCGCGCCAACATGGGGCCAGTCTATGCCCTCGGACAGTAGCGACAATGTGCCGATGATAAGCTGGCTGTCGTGTGCCGCCTGCATACGCTCATCGCGTACTTTTTTCGGTAACTGGCCGTGCAGCAACAAAGCATTAATGCCATGCTCGGCAATCATGCTCTGAAGCTTTTCGGCATGAGCGACGGTACCGGTAAGAACTGCGGTTCCCACGCGCCGGCTGGATTTGATCGCACTGGCGACAATCAACTGATTACGAATATCATCATCGGCAAGCTGCAAAACAAACTTTGTCCAGGTCTCCGGGTTGCCTGGGAAGTTATATTGCAGCGTCGAGACTGTGACCGGCAAAACTGCGCCTTCCACTTCCTTGGCCTCGATCTCGGCCACGACCGGCCCCAAGGCGGCGTGTATCATGCACTCCAGGTTATCGCGGCGCTGTGGCGTGGCCGACAGGCCGAAACGATACCTTGCCGACTGCTGGCCAACTACTGCGAAAGCCTGCGCCGCCGGCACGTTGTGACACTCGTCCACGATTATCAAACCGTAATCCAAGGCGCCGGAATATTTGACCAGCGTTTGCACCAGGCCGACCGTGAACTGTTGGCCCTCGAAGCAATTACCGCCACCGATTAAGCCGGCATCAAGTCCGGTGAATTTCTTGATTGCGCCTATCCATTGGTCGGCCAAGTCTTTGGACTTCACCAGAATCAAACAGCGTTCCCCCAACCGGCTGGCCAGTTCGATCCCGACAGTTGTCTTTCCACTACCGGTTGGCGCTACCAGTACACCGCCGCCTGCGGCAATCATCAATTTCAATGCCCGTTCTTGATAAATTCTCGGCTCGATGACGGTATCGATCTCGGCTGGGTGACTGTGCCGGTTGTCTTGTATATTGTTGCCGGCCGCCACCCCCAACGAAGCCAACGATATGCCGCGGGGAATCGATATACCGTTGCGGGAGCGCTCGAATAGCTCGATGTATTTATCGATGCCGCGAATTGATCGGCCTTGTTTCAAAGCCTCCAGATATTTAGGGTTTGGGTAGGTCAACGTCTTTTGGATGCTGACAGTCTCTGCGCCGGTTAAGTCGCTCAGATAGAATTTATCTGTAACTGTTACTTTCATGCTGTTTATTCTCCTCGTCTCCCGACGATGTTTTGCCCAGTTTGCCGGTGGGCAGGTTTAGTATTTATAACGAATAGCGCGGGTAACGGTGTTGGGTTACAGGTAACACCCTTTTATAAGGGTGTGTTACTGTGCGTAACCCAAGTAACATCGGTAACACTTGTTACTTTTTGTTACCTTTTGTAACCCTGTTTCTCGAATATTCTCCAGGCGTAATCACCGTGAACGACTACAAAACCGTCGTCGTGTAGCTTTTCTCGTGCGCGCTTGAATGCCATTTGCTTAGCCTTCGGCTTTTTGCCATCGTCGGCTTCAACCGTAATGGTTTTATAAGCCAGCTCGCGCCAATGATCGACATGGACAATCTTTCGGCTATCAGCACCTAATCCAGTAAACCCGGCAAATTTCTCTTTTATTTCCGCCGTTGGCCCAATACCATGCTTATCAATCGCCTCAGTTAATGAGGTCAAAATGGCATCGTCACGTGCAGACAATTTGCACTTTTTGGTAGAGGGTTTAGCGTCGCCGACGTATTCCAAATAAACACTGGTCATCGGCGCGCCATCATCGTCCGGCCAGTCGAGATCAGTCGGTTGGAGCGAGAATTGCAGCGGCTTAAAGGCTTCAAAGTCTTTGGCCTTATGGCAGGTCAGAATGATGTTGCCGTTGTCCTTGGTGGCGGAAAATTCGCCATCCATTGCCGCCCTGATTGAACTACTGCCACGACTACGTTGCTTGTCGCCATGGCCGCTATGGTGAACGACCAGAACAGCCGCCCCCAATGGTTTTAAGTAAATGTCCAGATTGTTGATAAACTTGGCTATGTCCTGACTGCTGTTTTCGTCACCTTCGATATTGCGATGTAACGTGTCGATGATGATTAAACCGGGATTAGCGCAAAGCGCCTTAACACTGTTAGCTATCCATAGGGCGTTTTTCTCATCCATAAGCTGCGCCGGGCGCTGGCTGATAAGCAGCTTGTCAGAGGCCTTGCGATTGTATTTTGACTCTAACGCTTTAAGTCGTCTGGAGAAGCCGGCAAACCCCTCGCCAGCCACAACCACAACATCAGTTTGTTTCGTGCTGTAACCATGCCAGTCGATACCGGCAGCGATACAAAACGCCCAATCCAAGGCAAATAATGATTTCCCCGCCCCCGGCTCACCGAACAGCAAATTAAGGCTTTCACGTTCAATAAAGCCTTTCAAAACCCAGTCAATACGAATGGGCTTAATCGTAAGTTCCCTGGCTGAAATAAATGGGAATGGAGCTGGCGCGAGTTCTGGGCTACCAATTTCGATCACATCAGGCAGCATAGGCGACCTCCTTCCGTGGTGAGTGATAGATCCGGATAGTCTCCTGTGCCGGCACCCAGCGATCACCAACAGGACGAGTCTCGTCGTATTCAACGGCCGGCTTACTCAGGTCGACAAATAACGGACGAACTGTGACCCACTCGGCGCCCGATCTGAGTAAGCATTTAACCAGCTCTATAATCAGCGCTTCAGACGGACCGGTGTTCCACTCGATCAAACACAGACAGCCATTAACCGGCCATTTAAGCTCAGATGGTTTTAACTCCGGCGGCAATACCATGGCGACGCAGTCATTTGGCAAGCCGTTCCAGTGTTTGGCGTTGTTCCAGGCGTTATGGCCCACGCAGACGACGGCCAGAAACGGCAGATTTGTGAAGCGTTGGCGATCAGCAAGCACCTTGCCGAATGGCGGGAGTTTAGGTGCGCTGTTACGCTGCATCGACACCTCCGGCAAACAAAACATAATTCGCAACTCTGTGTTGCAAGCGCACTAAAATCCTTTTACGCTGGCTAGCCGAATCTGCGGCGTTTTTCTCATGGTTCATAAGCGGACCCCCTAATCCGCACAAGCCGTCTGTTTTCTAGCTTTCTCCAGTTCGATTACCAATGCTTTGATTTCATCATCAGATTTCCCGGCAATGCGGGCATTGATGATGGCTTGAACTTCGTTACCAGGCCATGCTACGCGCTCACCACCAATATTCACCGGACTACTAAATAGTCCTCTTGAAATATCGCGATATAGCGTTGAACGGCTTTTTCCGGTTAGATCGCAAACTAATGGACGGCGATACAGTGCCGTTTGCGATGAAGGGATTTGTTGTCTTGCCATGCCTTAAACCTCGTTGAGTTTGGTTTAGTCGACGCGGGATTGCGTCGGCATGGCTGAGAATGATATTGGTAAGAGATAGTGGTTTTAAGCCTGTTTGCTTGCATCACAGGCGTTATGCAAGCATGACTTGCATTCTGCTTGCAGAGCTTACGCTGTGCCAGCAGAGCGTAGTTTGTTGTGATATTGGGTTATCCAATCTCGGACAGTTCTAAATTTTGCGGGTACTATTTTCCCCGCGATTTTTCCAGCGGCATCATCCATACTGTTAAAGGTGTCGATGTTTTCAGCGTAGAATTGCAAAGCATCTGCTCTGATTGCGTGATTTTCGGCATGGCGTTTCATTGCCGCTGCGCTATAAAAAGCCTTCTTGCGCAGTTTATTAATAGTTTCAGTGCTATCGCTACCATTAGCGAACCCTAATGATTCAGAAGCCACATAAAAATGATCAAAAATCTCGTTTAAGTCGCCCAATTCTATAGAGTCCACCATCAAGTCTAGTATTACTAGTCCGACAGATAACGCCATTTCTGCAATTGACGGTTCATGCCCAACTGGTTTTTCTAATTCAAAATCCAGCAATTTTCCTTCGGCTTGGAGCTCTAAGTATTGCTGATACAGCCCCCATGTATAAGATTTTTTTATCCTAAAAATTTCATCAGGATCATTATTTGCCAGTCGTGATATTTCCTTATTAATTTCATTCTTAATCTTTTCGCGCTGGTTAAATATTACGTCAAAAATAGTTTTTGAATCGACTTCAGGAAAAGTTATTGTTCTTATTCTTGGCTCAATATCCATCACCACCTCGTTAAAGTACCAACCGTCCGAAAAGATTAACCGGAAACGGGGGACGAATCCCGCTTGTTGCCCCGTCGGGCTATCCGGTTAAATTCGATTATACCGCCGCCTTCCTGATCGGCGTCACATTCCAGGCCTTGCCGGTTTCGCATGTTTCCAGAAACGCCGCCCAAAGCTCTAATGCGGCGCGGCGCTCATCAATGTAATCGCCTCGATCATATACGCCTTCCATTCCAGGGATTTTGTGGTTTAAGCAACGCTCAGCGACAAATCTATCAACACCTATTGACTTGCTGGTGATATGTGTTCGCAGGGTTGCGCGGAAGTCATGCACGGTAAAGGGCTTAATATCTCCCATTAAGCCTATGACCTTATCTAACGCCTTGTTGATATAGCTATGATTTACATGCCCATTTCCAGCTCGAGCCGGGAACAAATATTCACAACGATCAATTTGATGGGCTAGTAACTCATTTAGCAATTCCATCGCAGCCGGGACAATTGGAATATCAATCGGCGATTCGGTTTTGTTCTCCGGATTCATCTGCCAGATTGCGGCGCCCAATGCAAAGTCACTGCGTTTCGCATAGAGCAATTCATTTTTTCGACAACCAAACAGCAACAAAAGCTTGGTAGCGATAAAGTTATTCCTGTTAAATCCAGGACACTCGCGCATGCTTTTAAATAACAGCGACAATTCTTCATGCGTTAAGTATCGATCGCGGCTTTTTTCTTCTCCACCAGCATCGCCTCGTTTAAACGCTGCAGCCGGATTGCTCGGTATAATTTGACGAATCACCGCATAATCAAATATCTGTTTGCTGTAACTCAGAACCTTATTCGCCGATACACGCGAACCCGTATCGACAATATCGTTCAAAAGCTTCGAGATATGCATTGGCTGAACTTCCTTAATTTTGAGCCTACCAATAGCCGGAAGAAGATGCTTATCTATTACGCATTTTTTTGACTCGATTGAACTCTGCTTTAACTTCCCATCAACTTTGCGACGGAAATATTCGTCAACTAAATCTTTCACCGTTTGAGCTGATTTCGCGGCGATAGCCTCGGCGACACGCGCTTGTTTCTTCTCTCGTCGATCTGCTGCCGGGTTTCCACCTTGTCGAATGGTGGCGCTATGGTCACCTGCTTCTTTTCTGGCTGCAGCAATGGAGAGGTCTGGGTAATGCCCAAGTATTAACTTTTGTTCTATGCCGCCAATCTTGAACCGCATAAACCAAACCGGTTTTTTATCGGTATCTCGATAACGAATGTACAACCTATCACCGTCCGACTTGCAATCAAATCTAACGTTATTAGTTATCCATGTCCTGATCTGTTTATCAACAAGCTTGCCCATGCCGCGCCTCATTCATTGAATGTGTACCCCTTTCACCGGGGTACGCTTTAGGGTACGCGCTTAACCTGAGATTGTCCAGGATTAATTGGGACTGAATGACACAGCAATTAGCTGTTTTTTAAGAGATATTTAAAACACCTGAGCCTGTTTGAGACATTCAAAAACAGAATGCTATTGTCGGTATTGAACAATCGCTTCCGCCTTCTTCGGCCCAACACCTTTCAACGCCTTTGAAATCGTTTCTGCATCAGCCCGGTTTATATCAACCGGTTCCGCAATCGCAGCAAAAGAACATAACATTAGAATTGCAAATAGTTTTTTCATGAATTTCTCCTTAAATTGTTCAAAGTTACAATGAATGGAATACCAACTTACAACCTAATCCACTCAGTGGCCATTCTAGACTGGCCGCCAATATTTGCAACTCAACTTTTTAACTAGATATTCGATCAATCCGCATTAGCTATGACTGTCGCACGCACCGGAGCCGGCAATCCTTCGCAAGTCAAATTCTCATCCGTTGGATCGAGAAAATTCGCCAAGGAATGAAAGCGCATCCACTCAGTAGTTCGCTGCTCTTCTGTCGATGTTTTCGTTACATCCACCAATCGGACATTCTTAAAACCGCACCGACTCATCCAAATCATCAAGGCTTTTGCGCTAGGCAAAAACCAAACATTACGCATTTGCGCATAACGCTGCTCCGGCACCAATACCCGATCCGGGCCACCATCCACAACCAACGTTTCCAAAACCAGCTCCCCACCGGGACGCAAGCAACCTTTCAACTCCAGAAGATGATCGATAGGCGAACGACGGTGATAGAGCACCCCCATGGAAAATACCGTATCAAACGACCTCATCTGCGCCGGAACATCTTCGATACCCAACGGCAACACATAAACAGCCGCATCGCCGTACAACGCGTGTATCGCCTGAAACTGCATCACGCTCAACAAGGTTGGATCGATGCCAATAACCAGTCTCGCCCCCGCACCAAGCATCCGCCAGCAGTGATAACCGTTTCCGCAACCGACATCCAGAACCATCCGATTTCCCAACGGCGCAATCCGGTCCTTAATGCGATCCCATTTCCAATCGGATCGCCATTCGGTATCGACATCAATACCGAACAGGCTATACGGACCTTTTCGCCAAGGATGGAGCTTCTTCAATTCATTTTGGAGACTTTGCCGATCCGAATCGGATAGATCGGTTTCTCGCCCTATTCTCACGGCATCGACCAAATCGGTACTGGATGGCACCGGCTTCGGCAATCCATCGACCACTTGCCGCCATCGCGCTAAATCACCATGCGTCTGGCAGGCAAACGCCCGATCCAACTGCGCGGGAAGAGCGCGAGCCCAAGCTTCAGCCCCCGCCTTATCAAGAGCTTGATATAACGGTCGGTAATCGATCATTTCAACGCAATCATCGACGCAAAATTAAAATACTGAAACCACACCTCTACACTAGCAAACCCCGCCGTAAGCAAGCGCCGCCGATGATCCGAAAAAGTTTCCGGAATCAGCACATTCTCCAACGCAGCGCGCTTTTGACTGACTTCCAGCTCGCTGTACCCTTGCGATTTTTTGAAAAGATGATGCATATCGGTTTGCAATGCTTGCTGCCGAGGGTCGTCGAAAGCCAGCTTTTCAGACAAAATCAGGATTCCTCCAGGCAATAGACCTTGATAAATAGTCGCTAACAATCGGAATCTGTCCTCGACGGGAATAAATTGCAGGGTAAAGTTGAGCACCACTATCGCGGCATTTTCGATTTCAACACCCCGAATATCCTCGCACAGCACATCCACCGGAACACCTGCATTGGCCTGCAAATTCCGCCGAAACCGCTCGACCATGGCTTCCGAATTATCGACAGCCACAATACGGCAATTTTTCGCGGTAATCTGCTGCTGCATCGCCAATGTCGCAGCCCCCAGCGAACACCCCAGATCGTAGCAAACGCTATTTTCCCGGCTGAATCGTCCCGCCAATAACCCTATCGCCGAAATCATCGTGCTATAGCCCGGAACAGAACGTTGAATCATATCCGGGAAAACGTCGACCACCGTTTCATCGAATTTAAAAGCGGATATTTCGCCAAGCGGATTGGCGTAAAGTGAATCTTTGCCGAATTGCATAGTGAGACTGTTCCCGGCTCTTGATCAAGCCGGGAACATTGGGAAAGGAAAAACTTAAGAGTTGTTTTTGTTGCTCAGCGCTTCGGTATTACGCTTGGCCAACTGATTAATGACCTCCTGCAAGGAACCCGAGCGCTCTACTTCATTTTTGAAGCTGGTGCGATAATTAGTCACCAGACTCACGCCTTCTATCATGATATCGTAGACTTTCCACTGTCCCTTGCTATTCAACATCCGGTAATTGACCGCAATCGGCTGCAGACCCGGTTGCAGAATTTCGGTTTTAACCATCACTTTTTTCTCGTCGTCTTCCATGTTGACCGGTAAAAACCTGACCGACCAATCCTTGAATTCCACAAATGCCCGAGAATAAGTTCTAATCAATAGAATTTGAAATTCCTTTTTAAATCCGTCCTTTTCCGCCGGCGTCGCTTCTTTCCACATTTTGCCGAGCACCAACGAGGAAATCAGATCGAAATCGATATGAGGATAAATCACTTCATTAACAAAGGCGGTGATTTTCTTAAAATCATGAGTAAAACCAGGTTCCTGCATCCGTATTTTTAGCTTATTGGACGCATCTTCGATCGCCGTTTGCGGCTCGGCTAAATCAGCCGCCAGTGCTTCGGCGGAAGAAAAAACACCGGCACATAAACTAAAAATCACTATCTGTATAAAATGCATGTAACGTTTAATATTCATAAAAATCATCTCTAAAAACATATCTACAGCTAATCTGAAACTTCTTGCTTGGATATACAATTACAATAAGCCTCAGCAATTTGCCCGCCAACAACAGGGATTCAGCCCACCTTGCAAGATCATTTATTATTATACATTACAATGAAAAACTCACCCCATAAACAGATATTTACTTAAAATCATATAGTTACATAAAGACACATAAGCTTTGCATGCCATTGACTACCGGATTAACAAGCCCCGCCCCTTCCCCGAACCAGCCACTATGACGCCTATGAATACCATATACTCATTCACCGTCCAGCAAATCGACGGCCGACCGGTAAAATTGGAACACTACCGCAACAAGGTATTACTGATCGTCAATACCGCCAGCCAATGCGGGTTCACGCCACAATATCAGGGCCTGGAAACCTTGTATCGGTCATTTAAGGACAACGGCCTGGTCGTTCTAGGATTTCCGTGCAATCAGTTCGGCCAGCAAGAACCTGGAGACCATCAAACAATTGCCGAGTTCTGCCAAAGCAATTATGGCGTCAGCTTCCCGATGTTTGAAAAAATTGAGGTAAACGGCGGCGACAATCATCCGCTTTATCGATACCTTAAATCCGCGGCGCCCGGCGTATTAGGCACAACCGGGATCAAATGGAATTTCACCAAATTCTTGATCCGACGCGACGGCACGGCCTACAAACGGTATGGACCGCTGATTTCGCCCGCTGCTATCAAAGGCGATATTGAGCGATTGTTAAGCGTTAACGGTTTGCCAGCCGAGTTTACTGAGTAGCGGAACTTTTCACCCAATCGCCGGGATGAACCCGTAAGGCTTGGCCATCGGCATCCAAAGTTCCCTGCGCGGAATTGGAGCTCACCTCGGTGATCGTCAACACTCCCAGGCTATCCATTATCGCCGCGCCATTGCTATCCACGCTGCTGATTGCGGGATAAACCTTAAATCGATCTCCAGCCTTCACTTTATCCTGCGCCCCGGCGACGATAACGATGCGATTTCCGACAACCCGCGAAACACGGCTGGCAAAAGGATAGCAACCGAACACCCGGTGAATATCATCGCTAGCCTGATGAATAATTTGGTCGATTTTGTGACCCGCCGGCGTAGAGTTGAACCGCTCGCTGCCTACCGTATAGCCAGCAGGCAAAGACACATCGCCGAGTATCGAGTCGTTGTAGCGATGTTGAAACAGCAATGCCCCGGTAAATCCGTCATGCACATAGACATCAATACCGATACTACGCCGGCCCACAATATCGCGGGCAGCAGCCTTAATCTCCGCAAAAAGCCCCGAGCCGCGTAGGTATTCGCCCGATTCGATTTTAAAATCGCGAATCACGCCGGACAGCACGAACTGCGCATCCTGGCGGCGGGCTATATCGAGAATGCTGGAACCGTAATAGCTGGTGGAAGGCAGAATATCTGGCGCCATGTCTGGCCTGGCATAAAGCACGGTATTGGTGAGATTGCGGCCGATAAAATCGCCGCTTTCCATCAAGCGGTTATTAATTTCCCTGGGAATCCCACCGTATAAATCCTGACTTTCCGTACCGGCGATTTGATCGGTAGTCACGATAGGAAAGGCTGTCGCTACGATTTTCTTGCGGTACGCCGAAGCACACAGCTGTTTGTCCGACAAAACCGCCAGTACCTGCACATGGTAAACATTGCCCTCTTGCCATTCATCGACGACTTTAATATCGCTGACCAACATAGCAGAGGAGTTTTTACGCTTCAATTGCTCCGATGCTTCGGCAATAGCGGCATCCATGGCCTCCTGGCGCGCCTGATCCTTGCCGCCTTCGCCGATAAACGCGCTGCCTTCCACACTGATTTGCCGAGCGGCAATCGTTGAAGGGTCAAGCCGCTGCTTGCCATCGTTACAGGCCGACAGCAGCAAAATCGGGATCAGCAGCAGCGATGAACGACTAAAGGCCATTGATAACTCTTTGAATTAAAAAATAACGCCCAAAGATCTGGGCACCGGTATGCGCCGCCCATTCCACATCATACAAACCGGCATCCAGCAGCACATCGTCCACCGGATTGCGATCCTTGGAAAAACCTTGCACATAAAGCTGATCGCTACAGTCGCGATTACCGCATGCCAAGTTGGCTGAGGCCGTCGCCGCCGGCTTGTAGCCTATGCGGGTAAAGGCCAACTTGTTATCGTCTTGCAAGCATTGATTGACCACAACGGCATCGCCGGTCATGCATCGATAAAAACGCGGAGTCAGATTCAACTCCAGCGTAGCTTTAAGCGTATCCTTTACGGTACGGTAATCGACGGCACGCGCTTCGCGCAAATAGGTATCGAAATACAGCCGATAAGCCTCATCGCTCATTATTTGCGAACCCACGGTTTTTTTGCCATCGAGCGCCTCTTTGTAAATCTGATCGGCCAAACCTCTATAGGCATCCAGCTTGGCGGCTTGTTGAGCCATTAACCAACGCTGATTGGCGGAAACATTGCCGCCGTCCTCAAAACGGCTATAACCGGTGGCGCGCAGGACTTTACTGGCTGAGGGCTCTGCGGCGGCATTTCCGGCCTTCCCGCCCAGGCTCGAACAACCCGCCAATACGCAAGCTACCAAACCGACTAAAATCCACAATGATGTACGTTTCATAACCCCTCCTTCCTCGTCCTAGTCATCGGCTACTTAGACGATTTCTTGAGTGGCGAAGCAATATCGCTTTAGTCTAACCGCCGTTGCTACCGTCCCCAGCCACCGACCACAATTTCTCCAGCTGATAAAACTCGCGAGCCTGGCCGGCCATCACATGCAAAATCACATCCCCCAAATCCAGCAGTATCCAATCGGAACCAAGCTGACCCTCCATCCCCAGAGGCTGAACGCCGTTTTCCTTCACTTTTTCAATCACATAATCGCACAGCGATTTGGCATGGCGCGACGAGGTAGCGGAAACAATCACCATATAATCGGTAATGCTGGTTTTATTGCGCACATCCAGCGTGGTGATGTTGATAGCTTTGCGCTGGTCGAGTTCGGTTTCGACCAATTTAACTAATTCGTTGCTTTGCATTCAGTGTCCTGTCGTTAATAAATCGACTTGGTAAAGCCGGTGTTGTTGAATAAAGGCCAGCACGGCGTCCGGCAATAAATATTGCGGGTTACGGCCGGCGGCAATGATCTGTCTGATTTGGGTGGCGGAAATATCCAGCAGAGTGACCGTCTGAAAAAACAAACAGCCGGCGGATTGCTTCCGCAATGCGCCGCTATCGCCGATCAACCGCTGCTGCAGAAACTCCGGCAACACTTGCCGGCTAAAGCCCGGCCGAGTCATCACCACGACATGAGCATAATCGAACAATGCCTGCCAACGATGCCAACGCTCCAGCCCGGCAAAGGCATCGGCGCCGATAAACAGCAGCAACGGCGTACCGGGATTTTGGTTTCGTAGCGATTGCAGGGTATCAACCATATAAGACGGCCCATCCCGCTCCAGCTCGCGTCTATCGATTTGCAAACCCGGCGAATTAGCGACGGCAATCTTTAGCATCTCGGCGCGCATCTCGCCGGACACATCCGGCTGGTCACGGTGCGGCGGCAAGCGGCAAGGAATCAGGCGCAACTCGTCGAGCTCGAACAGTTCCTTGACTTCCAACGCCGTGCGCAAATGCCCGTAATGGACGGGATTAAAGGTACCGCCGTAAATCCCTATCATTACTGCCTGATATGGCCATCACCCAGCACGATGAATTTCAGCGAGGTCAAACCGTTCAAACCGACCGGACCACGGGCGTGCAGTTTATCGGTGCTGATGCCTATTTCCGCTCCCAAACCATACTCGAAACCATCGGCAAACCGGGTAGAGGCATTCACCATCACCGAACTGGAATCCACTTCGCGCAGGAAGCGCCGCGCCAAGGTGTAATCCTCGGTAACGATGGCTTCGGTATGCGCCGAGCTGTACTTATTAATATGGGCAATCGCCTCGTCCATGTCGGCGACGATCTTGATAGCCAGAATCGGCGCCAGATATTCGGTATGCCAGTCTTCTTCGCTGGCGCGCACGGCGTTTTTGATCAGCGAACAGGTTTTCAGGCAGCCGCGCAATTCCACGCCTTTTTCGGCGTATTGCTCTGCCAGAATCGGCAACACGGTGGCGGCAATCGATTCGGCAACCAGCAAGGTTTCCATCGCGTTGCAAACCCCGTAACGATGAGTCTTGGCGTTCATCGCAATCGCCACCGCCTTATCGAGGTCGGCCTTGCCGTCGATGTAGACATGGCAGATGCCGTCCAGATGCTTGATCACCGGTATCGTCGCTTCGCCGCTGATGCGCTCGATCAGGCTCTTGCCACCGCGCGGCACGATCACATCGACATAATCCTTCATGGTGATCAACTCGCCGACCGCGGCTCTATCGGTGGTTTCCACCACCTGCACCGCCTGCTGCGGCAAACCGGCCTCGGCCAAACCTTTGGCAATACAGGCGGCTATCGCCCGATTGGAATAAATGGATTCGGATCCTCCACGCAAGATACAGGCGTTGCCGGCTTTCAGGCACAGCGCCGCCGCATCGACGGTGACATTGGGCCGCGACTCATAAATGATGCCGATCACCCCCAAAGGCACCCGCATCTGGCCGACCTGGATGCCGCTGGGACGATAACTGAGATTGGTGATTTCACCGACCGGGTCGGGCAGGGCCGCGACTTGTTTCAGACCTTCTATCATCGCTTCGATGCGAGCCGGCGTCAGTTCCAGCCTGTCCAACGATGCCGAATCCATGCCGTTATCCCTGCCGGCCTGTAAATCCTTGCGATTTTCGCTGGCGATCTCGGCGCTGCCGGCGGCAATGGCCTCGGCGATTTTCAGCAGCGCGCTGTTTTTCCGGCCGCTGTCGGCCTTGCTGATTTCGCGGCAGGCCAGTCTGGCCTGCCGACCTAATTGCTGCATGTATTGTTGAATGTCCACGCACACGACCCGATGATTTTGAAAAGGCAGGCATTATAACCGCAAGATGCCCGGCCTTGTCGGTTTTGACCGACACGCGGATTGTTCAAGTGCTTAAAAAACAGTCTGTTTTACCAAAAAACTCCGCCGTTCATCTGTTCCTTAACGAACCCGCCCTGCCCAACCATTGAGCAGCCTTATCGTCCAGCCAGAAACGGGCAAACTCGTCGTTTTTGACCACTGCATCCAGAAAAGCCGTGGAGGCACTAAAGATGGCCGCAACATGCTTATAGCCCAGATCGGGATTCCTGCGCTCGCCGCCAAGCCTTCCGCCCGTCATGTTGTCGCCGGGCATTCCGCCGCCGCCCATGCTTCGACCGTCATTCCCGCCCCGGCCACCAGCTCCCATACCGCCAAGCGGCCCATTTAATCCATCCTGTCCATTCCGAACAAATCGCCCGCCCATCTCCGAACCGGCCAACAGCCTATGCCCGGCATCCTTTAACAACAACAGATACTTGCCACCGGCCGGCGCGTATTCCCAAACCACGGTTCTGACCGAACCCGAGCTGATCGCATAAGGATCGTTATCTTCCGTTCCGGTAATCACCAGCATAGGCCGGTTCAATTTCTGAAACCGGCTGCGGACGTTACCGGTCGCCAGATTGACTGACGGACTCAACACTATCGCCGCCATGGGTTTAAGCTCAGCGCTGTCCGGCAGGGCGGTTTCGAAGTTTTCGCCCATCACCGCCGTCACCGTTTGCGCCCCCAGATCGTAACCGGCCAAAATCACCCTGGAAAAATCGGCAGAGGCAAACAGGGGTTGCCGTAATCCAGCCCGAGTCTTCGCTTGCCGATATGCCCAAAACAGCTGCTCCATGCGGTTTTTTAGATTCTCGGCGCCAAAATATTCATGCCCCAGATAGCGCATCTCGCTACTTCGCGCCGTGCGCGACGGCCGGCGGCGCTTCTCGCCAAACCAGCCGCCACCGCCCTCTTCCTGCTGTTCCATACCGTCGTCATCAAGCGACCCAAGCCGTTCGCCATCATCGGGCTCACCGGCTTCCGCCCCCAAAGCCGGTCCAAGCGCCTTAAGCGCCTGACCGATCACTAACGGCTGCATGCTGAATACCGCATAACCCGCCTTGGCCCAAGTCTCCCGCCACAACCTTCCAGCCTCGGCGTCCTCGCCCAGGCTGGGCAAATAAATAATCAAGGGATAACTGCCGGGCGCCGTCGGCGCGGTCATCGCCACTTCCAACTCGGTGCGATCGTGCATCCAGACATCGTGACTGCTGTCGATCGCCAGACTCCGCGTCGGCGCATAGCCGCCCTTTTCCATCGCCTCGGCCAATTTTTCCGACTGCTCCGCTTGCCCGGGCAGCGAAGACCCGAAAAAAGAACACGCACCCAGCGATAATGCCAATAAGGCTACGCAGGCAAGCGGTAGGCGTTGGGTTGATTTAGGAATATTAAGGTTTGGGAACATGGTTTTGCGGCTCCGGCAAAATAACGGACATCATTTTCGACAATCCTCATTATGCCTGACATACTGGTAAACAGCCGTTAGCAAAATGTAAAAGCCGGTAAACAACCATCGTTCAAGCTGCGCCGGCAACGCTCAGCCCACATTGCTTATCGGCGAACCCATGATTATCGAGCAATCTCGTCCGTCTACTCAATTCGTCACTGCTTCCGCCAGCAGTTGAACGCCGGCTTTGCCGCCTCATCCAGCCCCAGTCCCGCCAGAAATCTATTAAGCCCCTATAACAATATCTCACAACCCCATAAAATCATTAAAGTATTGCTTTGGATAACTTCATTCTTAGGGGTATGATTACCCCAGCAATGAAATGGCTAAAGTCGTCGGCAAGAATGACGTAGCCCATGCTGTTCATGCCGTTTATTGCCAACATAATTCCTATAACAAACGCATACGGGAAGGAAGGATATGAACAATCTCACCGAAGAAGAACGCAAGAAAATTCTGGAGAGCTCGCCGGTCGGCACCTGGGCCTTGATGCTGATCGTCAGCGGCGGCATGGTCGTTGCCTGGTTGCTAATGTACTACGGGGTGTTTTTGCCTCGCGGCCACATCGGCTAAGGGGGAGTCATGCATATCGATAATCTGGAAAAAAAATGGGCGACCATCGCCCTGCTGATTGCCGGCCTGTTTGTGTCGGTGATTCTGGCCTCCTCGTTTTTTCACGGCATACACGCGCCTAGCAACGTCGAAACCATAGACTCCGCACGCCTGCATCTTTCCGAGGAATTCGCCGAGGACAAACTGGGCGCCGAGCAGAACGCCGACGGCAGCATCACCGTACGCATGGTAGCCGGCCGCTACGGCTTTTATCCCAAAACCCTCACCCTTCCCGCCGAAACCGACATTACCTTCCGCTGGGTCAGCCTGGATGTAATTCACGGCGTTCACATCCCGATGACCAACATGAGCACCATGATCGTGCCCGGTTACGTGGCTCAGGTTAAGACCGAACTACATCACACCGGCGATTATCCGCTGCTGTGCAACGAGTATTGCGGCATGGGCCACGCCCATATGTGGACCAATATCAAGGTGGTCAATAAAGAGCAGTGGAACGCGCTCAATAACAAGGGGGAAGCAAGTCATGGATAACGCAGTCGAAAAAAAATTAGCGCTCACTCATTTCTGGGTGGCGTTTGGGGCTTTCGCGCTAGCCTGTTTGATGGGCATTTATCAGGTTATCGAGCGCAGCGGCTTCTTCGCGGCGATTGAATCGCGGGAAGTTTATTACGCCTCGGTCAGTACCCACGGGGTATTGATGGCATTCGTGCTGACCACCTTTTTTATCATGGGCTTCGGCTATTACGTCGCCACCAGCAGCCTGAAACTGCCGGTCTGGAATAAAACCTTCGCCTGGACCGGCTTCGGCGTATCGTTGCTCGGCGTGGTGCTGGCGGCACTGCCGCTGTTGGTCGGCGCGGCTTCGGTGCTGTTTACCTTTTATCCGCCGATGCAGGCGCATCCATTGTTTTACATCGGCGCCACCTTGTTGGTGGTTGGCTCTTGGTTCTGGTGCGTGTCGATGGTGGTGATGTACATGCAGTGGAAGAAGGCCAATCCGGGCCAACCGGTGCCGCTGGCGATGTTCGCCACCACCGCCAACGCGATTTTGTGGCTGTGGACCAGCGCCGGCGTCGCTGCCGAAGTATTGTTTCAGCTGATTCCCTGGTCCCTGGGCTGGATAGACACCATCGATCCCGGCTTGGCGCGCACCCTGTTCGCCTGGACGCTGCACCCCATCGTCTACTTCTGGCTGATCCCAACCTATACCGCCTTTTACACCCTGGTGCCGAAGCAGGCCGGCGGCTATTTGTTCAGCGACGAAATGGCCCGCGCGGCGTTTATCCTGCTGGTGGTATTCAGCTTGCCTATCGGTTTCCATCACTTATATATGGACCCGGAACAAGCTCACGGCTGGAAAATCCTGCATGCCATCGGCACCTTCGTGGTGACCTTGCCGACTTTCATCACCGGCTTTACCGTGATTGCCGCGATGGAAATCGCCGGACGCTTGCGCGGCGGCAAGGGTTTGTTCGGCTGGATTGCGGCGCTGCCCTGGAATAACCCCATGGTTCTGGCGCTGATTCTCGGCCTGTTAATGCTGATCTTCGGCGGCTTCGGCGGCCTGGTCAACGCCAGCTACGCGATGAATGCGATGGTGCACAACACCGCCTGGATTTCCGGTCACTTCCATCTGATCTTCGGCGGCACCACCATCATCATGTATTTCGGCATCGCCTATTATTTCTGGCCAGTGTTGACCGGCAAGCCGCTGTACAGCGACTCACTGGCCACCACTCAACTGTGGACCTGGTTCGTGGGCATGATCATCCTCACCACCCCCTGGCACATCCTCGGCCTGCTCGGCCAGCCTCGGCGGATCGACAGCGTCAATTACAACAATCTGCTGACCCTGTCCTGGGAACCTTACGAGGTGACGATGATATTCGGCGGCATGATTCTGATCGTCTCGGCCGGTCTGCTGATTTATAACCTGGCGAAAACCCAGCTGTGCGTAACCGAAAGCTTTAAAGGCGAAGTGGAATATGCCGAGCCGATTCGTAAAGTCGTCGACCTGCCGTCCTATCTGAACGGTTTCACCCTGTGGAACTGCGTGATTGCGGTTTTTATGCTGATTGCCTTCGGCTATCCGATTGCGCAATTCTTCATGATGCAAACCTTCGGCTCAAGCAACTGGGGATACTAATATGAAAAAAATCATTCTAGCCGCAGCCCTGTCGGCACCGTTTGCCGTCGCCGCTCAGCCTTCGTCGCAAGTAGCCTGGACGGCGGAACAGCTTAATTTCGTCAAAGCCGGCAATCCGCAAAAAGGCAAGGATCTGGCGCAAACCTGTAACGCCTGTCACGGTGCCAGCGGCATCAGCAGCATGGCGGGCACGCCGTCGCTGGCCGGACAATTGCCGACTTATCTGTTCAAGCAATTGCAGGATTACGCCAACGGCAACCGCGAACATGCCGTGATGTCCAGCATGGCAAAATCGCTTAGCAAACAGGACGCCGCCGACCTGTCGGCATGGTTTGCATCCTTGCAGCCGACGTTCCAACCCAACACACCGCCCGTTTACGAAAACGCCGAAAAACTGGTCAAGGACGGCAACAACGACCGGATATTGCCGCCTTGCGAAGTTTGCCATGGCGGCAAGGGCCAGGGGCAAAAAATCGACGTTCCAGCCCTATCGGGACAAAACGCCGAATATCTTACCGCCACGCTCAAGGCTTTCAAGGACGGCAGCCGTCATAACGACATCTACAGCCGGATGCGTTTGATTGCCAAAGAACTGAGCGATCAGGAAATCGACGAACTGGGCTTCTATTACCAAAACATCAAGAAGTAATTAGCCCCAAAGGCTTGATGGATAGACATTATCCGTCAAGCCTTCCCCTGACTTAATCCTCCTCAAAACCGGAACGCAGCCATGGATACCAACCACACAGTCCCCGTCAAATACTCCTATCGGGGCGCCAATTTGACCAGTTTCGGCACGTCGATCAAGCTGCTGTTTACCGGCTATTTAACCACTATCGCCGCAGGCTACCTGATGGCGCTGATCCAGATTCTATTTACCCACGGCATGGCCGACGGCAAATTCGGTCTGTCTCTGGACGACATCGTCTACAGCTATTACGGCAATCGCTCCGGCTCGGTACTGGAATCGAAACTCAACGGTTCGATGAAAGCCAATGCCCCGGACCAGGAGCGTTTCACGCTGATCCAATGGGCTCGGGACGGCGGCAGCGAAGCCGAGTACGACGATAAAATCAAAGCCATCGTCGATAAAAACTGTGTAATTTGTCATAACGCCAACGCCGGCTCCCTGCCCGACTTCAGCAAGTATGAAAATCTCAGAAAAACCACCGAATCCAATCAGGGGGCGACCTTTCAATCGCTGACCCGGATTTCCCATATCCATTTGTTCGGCATCAGCTTCATTTTCATGTTCGTCGGCATTATTTTCAGCTTTAGCACCGGTGTGCCGCGCAAATACAAATATACCGCCATCATCATGCCCTACCTGTTTTTATTGATCGACATCGCCTCCTGGTGGCTGACCAAGCTCAATCCGCACTTTGCCTTGTTGGTGCTTTTTGCCGGTTTCGGCCTGGGGCTTTCCTTCGCCTTCATGTGGTGCGTATCGATGTATCAAATGTGGATTCTGGGCGGCCTGCTCAAGCAATCCGACCGCCGCAATGCCATCATGCGCGATTAAGGCTCACATTTTTCAGCATGCTGCCGATTAACAGAGTAATTCTTGTCAACATCTACCCATAGTTGAGCCGATAACATGGAAAACCAATCTTCTATTCAGACCAAAATATTACTGAGCATCGCCAGCGTTTTCCTGCTGCTGATGGCGGTCAGCATTGCTTATATGGCAAACAGGCAAAAGGATATGGTGCAAGCGCTGGCGGCCGAAAAAGCCCACGATATCGCCAACACTTATTTCGACGGTATCAACACCATGATGCTGACCGGCTCAATGGCGCAAAGCGAAGTGCTAAGGGATAAAGCCCGCTCGCATGCCAATGTCACCGAAGTCCGGCTGATTCGCGGCAAGGGCATCGTGGATTTTTACGGCTTCGGCAAAGCCGAACAAAGTCCGATGGACGAACTGGATAGAAAAGCCTTGGATGGCGAAACCATCAATCACCAGACCACTGACCAAAAAGGCCGGCTGATCACCATCGTCGAACCCATTCTGGCTAGCTCCAACTTCCGCGGCACCAACTGCCTAAGCTGCCATGCCGTTAGCGAAGGCTCGGTACTAGGCGCGGTAAGAGTCTCCTATTCGCTGGCCAATCTGGATGACAAAATCAACCATGACCTATTGATCACCGCGGCTATTTCGCTGGGTTTATTTATGGCCGGCATGTTTTTAACGACGATGCTGATGAAAAAAATCGTGGTCGACCCGCTCGGCGCCATGCGCAACACCATGAACGTCATAGCCCGGCAATCGGATCTGCGTCAACGTCTGGAAGTCCATTCCAGCGACGAAATCGGCCAGGTCAGCGAATCGTTCAACACCATGCTGGCCAACTTTTCCGCCAGCCTTAGAGAGGTCTCGGACACCAGCCATCAACTAGGTTCAGCTACCTCGCAAATCTCCAACGTCGCCCAGCAAACCACCGAAGCCGCCAAACAGCAACATAGCGAAACGGAATCGGTGCTGCATGCCATTCAGGAGCTGGAATCCTCTGTCCAGGAGGTGCGTTCCGGCGCCACCGGCGCGGCGCAAGCATCGGTGGAGGCCGATCAACAGGCCGCGCAAGGCGCCACCACCACCAAAAATGCCATCGACGGCATTTACGATCTGGTCAACGAAATCGACCGTGCCTCCGAGGTGATCAAACGTCTGGACGAAAAGAGCAAGGGCGTCGGCTCGGTATTGGATGTGATTAAAGGCTTGGCCGAACAAACCAATCTGCTGGCACTGAATGCCGCTATCGAGGCGGCCCGTGCCGGCGAACAGGGACGCGGTTTCGCGGTCGTGGCCGATGAAGTTCGAACCCTGGCGACCCGCTCCCATAAAGCCACCGAAGAAATCGAAAAAATCATCGAGCAATTACAGCACGAAGCCAAGGACGCGGTGACCGTGATGGAAAACGCCAAAAACAGCGCGGAACAACGCCGTTCGCAAGTACAAAGCGCCGACGAAGGCTTAAGTTCGATTGCCGAACGCGTTACCCACATCCGCCAGCTCAACTCGCAAATGGCGCAAACCGCCGACAACCAAAGCCGGGTTGCCCTGCACGTCAGTCAAAGCGTCGCCAACATCAGCCGCCTGACCGACCGCACTGCAAGGGATGCCGAGCAAACCAACGTGGTCAGCAACGAACTGGTTAAACTGGCTAACCGCTTGAATGAATTGGTGGGACAGTTCAAACGCTAGAGCCATACCGAACCGGGGGAGGTTCTCCGTCCCCCGGCTCGAATAATGAATATAATCCGCCGGCCAATGAGCATGGGGTTTCGGATTGGCGTAAAATCGGAATTCTTATATCTTCTTAGCCATTACCCATGGCAGCCCCGTAGCACTAAATACTTAAACTGCGGCCAATCGGTTCGGCCGCTCCACCCAAGTATCCGCCAAGGAAGCAATGCATGCGCATCTCACAAAAATTGATTCTGTCTTTTATCGCGGTATTCCTGCTCACAGCCGTGGTGGGAGGCATAGGCATTATCGGCTTGGAACGAATTTCCACGGTTCTGGATCGCATCAACGAAAACTGGCTGCCAAGGGTACAGCACACCTCGGCGATGAAATCCGCTCTAATCGACTATCGAAACCGGGAGACCCAATTGCTGGTAACCCATTCCACCGAAGAAATTGCCGAGACGCTGGCGAGGATGAATAAGAATTTCGCCGACCTGCAAAATCAGGAGCAGGCCGTGCTGCCGCTGCTGAAATCGGCGGAAGAAGAAGGATTGATCCAAGCCTACCAAACCAAACTGAACGCCTATCTGGAAACCCATCGCCGCTATGAAGCCATGATCAGGGACGGCAAAATGGACGAAGCCCTGGCTTATTTCCGGGGCGACGCCCGCAAGGCTTTTCGCGAACTGTTGCCCACCATCGACAGCCTGGTGGAACACAGCACCACCGGTGCTTCGCTAGCCAAGAAAGAAGCTCAATCGCAGTCCGAAACCACCAACCGAATGATGATAGGCGTCACCCTAACCGCGCTGCTTGCCGCGCTGGGCCTCAACTTCTGGTTATTTCATTCCACTATTCCGCGGCTGCGGAAAATCAGCGAAACCACTGCGGCCATGGCCGATACCCTGGACTTCACGTTGCGCATCGACATCGCCAGCGATGACGAAGTAGGCGAAACCGCCGACGCGGTCAATCGGGTTGCGGCAGCGATCCGAGAGGTTCTTAGGGATTTGCTGGACGGCATTTCCCAGAATACCGCAACCGCGAATCGGCTGTTACAGACCGCCAACCAGGCTTCCAGTAACTCCGGCCGCCAATCCGAAGCCGCCTCCAGCATGGCCGCCGCCGTCGAGGAACTAACCGTCAGCATCAATCAAGTGGCCGACAACGCCCGTCGCGCCTTCGAGCTTTCGCATAAATCCGGCGAAGCCGCCCGCGACGGCGGCGCAGTGATCGCCGAATCGGTGCGGCAAATGAAGGAAATCGCCGCACGCATTCAGCAGACGGCGCATTCGGTCGAACATTTGGGCAGCGCTTCCCGAGAAATTTCCGGCATCATCCAGATGATCAAGGACGTCGCCGAACAGACCAATCTACTGGCGCTCAATGCCGCCATAGAAGCCGCCCGCGCCGGCGAACAGGGCCGCGGTTTTGCAGTGGTGGCCGACGAAGTACGTAAACTCGCCGAGCGCACCTCCATTGCCACCCGCGACATCGGCGCCAAAATTGCCGGCATTCAGTCCGGCGTCGAGAGCGCCGCCGTGAGCATGGACGAAGCCGTATCGCTGGTGGAAACCGGCGTGGCCATTGCCGACAGCGCCGGCGAATCGGTCAAACTCATCAACACCCGCGCCACCGATGCGGAAGGCGAGGTCAATGCGATTTCCCTCGCCCTCAGGGAGCAAGGCGAAGCCAGCAATCAAATCGCCGTACATGTCGAACGCATCGCCCAGATGAGCGAAAACGATAACCGGGGCGCGGAAGAAACCGCCTCTCTCTCCCGCGATCTAGCCGGCTTGGCCGGCGCCATGCGCAAAACGGCCGAACGCTTCCGGGTTTAAATAAGGTCAACCCGACACGCCAAACGCTACCAGCAACCATCGGCAATAGTCATTATTTCTTAGCAGCCCCGGCATCCGCCGTGCTACTCTTGGGCAACCGCCTCCGGAAGTAGGCGGTTACCGCGAGTGCCTTTTCGGCCTGCATGCCTCTTCTTACCAAGTGTTGTGCCCTTCGATCAGAACCTTTCCTGATGCACAACCCGCTCCACGTGAGAAGAAACCTTTATGACCGATTACCATGTCAAGTACGAGACCGTCAGCGTTGGCGGCACGGACTATCAAATTCGTTCGCTATTAGACCTCCAGCAATATTCCGATCCGTTAGGCGAAGCGGAACTGGCGGGCATCTCGCCGGCCAGCTGGCCATTGTTCGGCCACATCTGGCCATCGGCGCGAGTTCTGGCCCTGGCCATGCATACTTACGATTTCACCGGAAAACGCATCCTGGAAATCGGCGCCGGCCTGGCTTTGTCCAGCCTGGTTATCCATCGCCGGGCCGGAGATATGACGGTCAGCGACTGGCATCCTCTGAGCCAGGCATTCCTGAACCAAAACCTGCTACTAAACGACTTGGGGCCGTTGAAATACCAGACCGGAAACTGGGCCGGAAGCAATCCCGAACTGGGCCGGTTCGATCTGATCATCGGTAGCGACGTGCTTTATGAGCGGCAACAGCCCGGTCAGCTGGCCGCGTTCATCGACCGTCACGCCAATCCCTCCGCCCAAATCATCATCGTTGACCCGGACCGCGGCAACCGCGTTGCTTTTTGCCGGGAAATGTCCGAACTGGGTTACAGCTTTACCAGCCGACGAGCCGAGCGCCACATTGAAAACGGCGAGCCATACAAGGGACGCTTCCTGACCTTTAGCCGACCGCCGGAGCCGTCATGACCGGCCGCGACAACCGGCTTTGGTTGCAATGCTGGCGAGACCGGCAAACCGACTTTCACCAGAAAACCGTCAACCGCTTCCTGACCCGTTTCTGGCCTAGCCTGGCACTGGCCCACGGCAGCCGGGTATTCGTCCCGCTCTGCGGCAAAAGCCTGGATATGCTCTGGCTTGCCGACCAAGGCCATGAAGTGATTGGCGTCGAGCTAAGCCCGGTGGCGGTGCAGGCGTTTTTCCGCGAGAACCGCCTACGGCCCGCCAAACGGAAAATCGGCAAATTTACGCTATGGCAACACGGCAGAGTCAGCATTCTTTGCGGCGATTATTTTTCGCTGACCAAGGCCGATATTGGAAAGATCGATACGGTTTATGACAGGGCCGCGCTGACCGCGTTACCGGAAGATATTCGCCGCCTGTACGTTACCCACTTGAAAAACATTATGCCAGCCACCGCCCAGGTGTTCCTGCTGACCAACGAAGATGCGGAAGAGGATGAGCCGTTGATTCAAGCCCTTGGCGTAGCCGAAGAAATCGAATCCCTGTATGCGAAGGATTTCGAAATAGACCTGGCCCATGTCGAAAGCGCCTTCGAACTCGATCCTCAAGCGCCCAATCTGCCGCCGGAACGGACCGAATACAAGGTTTACCGGCTCTCCGCCAGATCGGGAATTTGAGGGAAACTAGGTAAAGGTCTGGCAATCAAGCATTTCCGATCGGATACGTCGCATTGAAAGACCTAACCCTTTCTTCTGCTTTCTTCCTGCCTCAATAATTCAGTTTCGGCCTCTAGCCAGTCATCGAGTTCGAGGCCCGGCTTAAATCCCCTTTGTTCGGCTTTATAATAGGCTAGCTCGGCTATCTTAGCGTGGCGAACAGATGAATGGTTTACCTGCATTTCTTGTTCAAACTCCCTGAGTCTTTGTTTTTCGACCTTATCCTTAAATGTATTTGGACTAAATTCATCTTCATTGTCGAAATCAAATTCAAAATCAAATTCTGCCATTTTTTCCTGCAAATTATGTTGCCCAAATACTTATAGGTTGATCGACAGATTCGGATGACGGCAGGGCCGTAGGGCGGATAAGCAAAGCGCCATCCGCCAATCAAGCCTCATTCACCCACTTCAAAAGAATCTGAATTTAAAGCCGCCCAATTCTGCGGATAAACGCCCTTTTTAACTAAGCGATGGAAACTTGAAAAAGGCCATTCCGCAACAGTTTGCGCCCAGCCATGTTTAACCGGATTGTAATGAACGTAATCCATGTGGGCAGCGTAATCTTCTTCATCGATAATGGTGTGTTCCCAAAAACGCCGTTGCCAACCACCGCGTTCATGGCGTTTGATTCTGATTTGGGAGCGATATTCTGTTTTAGGGATCGCTTTTGAAAAAGCCTTTTTGATAGCTCTCCATCGATTGGAATATTGATCATCGCCAGGTGGCAATGTCCAAATGGAGCGCATGTGATCAGGCAAAACAACCCAGTCCGCGTAGGGCGGATGCCGTAAGGCGATCCGCCAAATACGGCGGAACCGCGATGCGTTCCGTCTTACGGCCTTATTTTCCAGAATATATTCTTTTTACTTTATTGCTCTTGATATCAACGACGTATTTTTTCTTGCCACCACTTCCCAAAATACCACCAAATTGCTCTGGATTTTTTATTTTAAATTCAACTATAAATCTTGGTGTTTTTTTTAACTTTCTTATCGTCACTGTATAGTTGCTTTTATTAGCCGCATATACTGAGTAACTATTTTCGCCATACTTCCTTATATCTTCTTGCAAAAATTTATTGTGAATCTGTTCTGAAAACATATTCAAAGCAATAAGATATGCATTTAATTCATCTTTTTTAAGTTGATCACTTATTCTATCGTTAACATCAAATGCTTTTAACTCACATAAGACAGGTGTCGAGACAAAAACCAAACACATCAATAACACAAGAAAATTATTTTTTGCAAAATGGGACATTTTTACCATTCCTTCCATATTTTGCTGTCTTAGGATCATATTTTTGAATATTCCAATCTGGATTTATCATTACATTTGGTTTGTGAATAATATCCCTAGATGCAATTATGTCCTCTGGAGAGAATATATTATTACGATTCTCACCATTGATTACAAATTCTGGATCAAAACCCGCGTGTGTATGAAAAAGCTCTACAATTGAATACTCGACATTGCCTGGCACATCATGTAACAGTGGAGAACTTTCACTTGTCACCGACTTTTGTTTCGGTATACCTATAACGACTTTCACCATCTATTTTATATACCGACCCACTATATTCTCTATTTTCTGATATAGATTGAGCATTGATTTCCAACAATGCTACAACCGCAGCTTCATCTGGTGTTCGATATGTATCAATGTTGGCTCTTAACCCATACCTATCAGTGTAAAGGGCCGTAGGGCGGATAAGCGAAGCGCCATCCGCCAATCAAGAAAAATAGAGTCAGGTCTTGCATTAATGTATATCGTTTTTCTCTTAATGTGTTAACGCAAGACCTGACCCCTTTTTTTCTTTATTAACATAGGTGTATATATTCTAACGGTTCAGAATTAAATCCCTTATCAAAAAGCCATAGCCGTTTACATGAAGGACACTTTAGTGCGTGCTTCATAGCTTGATAAATTTTTTCAGAATCTACAGTACCGGAAAACTGGTCAAATTCCACATCGGAAATAAATAACCATTCATGTTTGCAAGGTATCTCGCCGTAACTGATTTTTTCACCACACTTACAAAGTATACTAGGCATAGCTATTTCCCCATGATTACAATATCTTGAATATTAGCAGCGCCCGCACCTTGAACACGCTGCAAAACATTTCCAAGTTGTTCAGCAGTAACAGGGGTTTGACTCAAATCCAGAACTACACCTCCTGTTTGTGAGTTTTTACTTGCAATTGCAGAAATAATCCGATTCGGGTTGCTAGTGATTGGTGTGTAGACATCATAATTTACACCGTTAACAAGCAAATCGGATGTACCACCACCTGCTCTCGTTCCAACAGGTTGGCGCAAGATCACATCTTTACCTAATGATGCCAGATATTTAGCTGCGGACATTTCGCTAGCTGAAAATTTACCTGCTTGAATCGTTAATAATCCATTTGCAACTTTTGCTCCACGTCCAATTGGACACGCCATAGCTGCCGCTCCAGCTACCGTTGAGGCTCCACCAACAGGGCTCAATGGACCATTCATCGGTGAACCAATCGGCGGTGCGCGCATGCCGGTCGTGCAATCAGACCGTTGCCCATTTGCTGCACATATTTGATTTAGTCCGCTGTCCTCAAGTCCTTCAGGATCAATCAGATTCAGCGGATTGTTTCTGACATAGGTGTAGGTATTAATGCCCCCCGCCAGCCCAATCGGATCGGACTGCAAATAGCGCCCGAGGTTAGGGTCGTAGAAGCGGGCGATGTTGTAATGCAGGCCGGTTTCTTCATCATAGTATTGACCGGGGAAACGCAGGTTCTGGGTGGTGAAGGCAGTGGTCGGCGTGACCTTGCCGAACGGGTCGATCTGCGCCGCCCAACTGACATTGCCCGCGCTGTCTGTCGTCTTCTGGGGCGTGCCCAACCGGTCGTTGTGGTAATAATGGATAGGCCAGGGTGTCTGGCTGGGATCCGAGTCCACGTCATAGTTGATCCGCGCCAGCAGCTCGCCTTCCAGGTAAACATAGCTATGCGAGAAGGTCGTCCCTCCCCACTTGGTTTCATCCAGCAGCGCTCCGCTCAGCACGTCATAATCAAACGCGACGTTACCCGAATTCGTCAGCTTCATGGCGCGATAGCCGAATGCGTCGTACTTATTGCCTTGGACCGAAATAAGGCTTCCACCCACCTCATCCTTGATCGCCGTGACCAAATGATCGGTGGTCTGGTAAAAATGCCGGCTGCCTTTTTGGCTCGCGTCGCCGTTCGCGTCATACTGATAGCTGGCCTGCTGCGAGCCCGTGAGCGTCAGCAATTTCTGGTTACCGAGGTCGTAGGTATACGAGGTCTGTGCGCCATTTCGCTCGCTACTCAGACGGTTGCCCACATCGTCATAGCTAAAGGCATGGGTGTTGCTGCCGGTGGTGCTGGTCAGCCGATCCAGCGGGTCGTAACCGAAATTCCGATTACTCCCCGAGGAGCTTAAATTGTCGACAATACTCTCGACGTTACCGCTCAGGTCGTAGCCATAGGTCGCGGCCATGATGCCCGGCACGGCGCGCCCGGTTTCCCGGTAATCCAAGTCGTAGCTACGGCTACTCTGTTTGCCATTGCCGTAGATGAGCGATTTAAGCGGGCCGAACGGCAGGTGAGTGATATTACTCGCCAGCGGTGTCGTTATATCGTATGCCCAGCTAACGGTGCCATCATCCCAGTCGTGCAGCGATACCGAGTCGACTTGCCCGGCCGCATCGAAGCCATAAAGAACTTCACGATATCCCGAATGCGATATCTTATTCACTTTGCCATCTGCGTCGTAGGCATAGTAAATAAAGTTATCGTAGGTATGCGGTAAACCCTTGGCGGTGATGGCGGTCAACCGTCCTGCCCGGTCGTACTTGAGATACCGGTTACCGTTGAAGCCCGAACGTAAGGCGCGCGATAGTTTGCCCAGATTGCCGTTTTCGTCGTAATAAAACTGCGCGCCGCCATCGCTACGTGTGATCCGATTCAGCGCATCGTAGGTATACGATACCGACGCATTGGCTGCATCCGTTTTGCCGATCCGGTTACCGGCGCTATCGTAACCGTATTGGCTGATCCCGGTATTGGGGCTGTCCAGTTGCGTCAGGTCGCCGAGGCCGTTGTAGCTGTAAACGGTGCTGTGGTTGTTGGCGTCGGTGACTTGGGTGAGGTAGTCTTGGGCGTCGTAGTGATAGTCGGTCAAGCCGGCCAGCGCATCGGTGCTGCGGATCAATCGGTTCAAATTGTCGTAGGCGTGCTGGGTGGCATGGCCGTTGGCGTCGGTGACTTGGGTGAGGTTGCCGTTGGCGTCGTATTGGTAGCTGGTGGTCTGGTTGTAGGCGCCGATGTCCTGTTGCAGGCGCGACAGGGCGTCGAACTGGCGGCTATGGGTTTTGACGACGGTGCCGTTAGTATCGAAGATTTCTTCCTTGGTGCGGTTGCCCATTAGGTCCAGGGTGTAATGGATGCGGTTGTTCAGCGCGTCGGCGATGTCGGTCAGGCGGTGGGCGGCGTCGTAGGTATAGCCGATAAACACGCCAGTGGGGCGAGTGACCTTGAGCAAGTTGCCGGCCGGGTCGTAGTCGTAACGACTGGTATTGCCGTCGACGGTTTTTTGGGTGAGCCGGCCGCGCTGATCGTAAACGAAGCCGATGATCAGGCCGTTGGGGTCCGTCAGGCTTAACAATCGGCCGTTGGCGTCGTAAGCGGTGAAGGTGGTGACGTGGCCCAGGGCGTTGGTCATTTTCCACAGGTCGCCGGGTTTGTGGCTGGCGGTGCTGTCGCTGTAGTAGCTGTAGGTGGCAATGTCGGCAACATCGGTGCGCGGGCCGTCTTCGCTGAGGATTTGGCCGAGACTATTGTAGGTGTAGCTCCAACTACGGCTTTGGTTAGTGGCCGTGTCGGCGACGGTTTTTTGCAGCAGGTTACCGCTGCTGTCGTAACTGAAGCTCTGGCGTTGGCCGGCTTGGTCGATTTGGGTGGGCAGGCGGTAAGTGGCGTGCCATAGGGTGGCGATTTTGCGTTCGTTGCTGTTGGCGGCCGGTGTGTAGGCAGCCAGGTTGGCCGGACAGCTTGAACCGGCAGCCAGACCTTCCAGGCGGGCGGTTTCCAGGTTGCGGCTCAGGTCGTAGGCATAGCAACTGACGTTGCCGTTGAAGTCGGTGCGGCTGGTAATGTTGCCGTTGGCATCGTAGCCGACGTTGCTGGCTGCCGCACCGCAGCCGGCGCCGGCCGGTTGCGATTGTCCGCCGCTTTTGACCACGCCCTGGACGATTTGCAGACTATTGGTTCTGGCAGTGCCCAGGGCGTCGGTGACGGTGCTGCTGTTGGCAGCATAACTGACGCTCACAGACTCGGCGCCGCCGGCATGTTGGGAAGAAACGGCTCGGCCTTGGGCGTCGTAGGTCCAGGTCGCAAAGCGGTTGTTGTTTTCGTCGACGATGCCGGTCAATGCATGCGGCAAACTGACGCCGGCAGGCACCTTGCCTGTTTCGTTATACAGATAAGTCTTTTTCGATAGGTCGGGATAAGTCACCGTTTCCAGATTGCCGGTGGTCGTGTGGTAGCCGTAGCGATACAGGCCACCGGCCGGGTCTTGCATGGATATAATCCGTAAACCGCTGTCGTAACCCAAAGTCAGACTGCGGCCGTTGGAATGGGTGACGGTGGACAACAAACCATTAGCGCCGTATGCCAGGGTTTGAATCGCACCGGTGCGGCTTTTGATCGATTGCAGCTTGCCGCCTACATCGTAGGTTTCAACGCTGCCGTCTTCGGCGGTTAATTGCCAGACGGCGGGCGAAGCACTGCGGATGAGATGCAGATTGACGTCGGCGACCGGTAGCCAGTTGCTGCCGACCAGACTGAAACTATAAGCCCGGCCGTCGGGACGGTAGACAAGCATCAGATTGTTGTTACTGGTAGAGACTATCGAGCGTTCGTAACTGTGCCGCCAGCCACTGCCTGGGGCAAAACCCTCGCTGAAGGTTGCTGGATCACTGTTGTAAGTACGTTCGAACAATAGCGGGAAATCGCCGGCGCCCTGGTAGTCCGTTTCGAATTGGTATTTGTTGCCTGTACCGATGTTGATGGGGTTGCCGACGCAGGAGCCTAATGGCGGCGCGGCGTTGTTTTTTAGAGGACTAACCGTGGTTGGATTGGCTTCGTTACAAGAGGTTGTGGTGCAGGTGGGAATAGGATTGCATTGATCGTATGAATTCGATAAGCATATATCTGTTATCGCAGGAAACCACTGAGCCTGAGTGGATGACCACTGGCCAGAACCACCTGAAGCTTCCATGTCATATTGGCACATAGTTGTGTTGCAACCAATAAAATCCCAACGAACAGAGTTATTCGGGTGACCTGTAAGCCAGATATCGGCGCAAGCCGCCGAGGATAAGTTTCCGTATGAGCCATTACCAATACGACACCATCCAATAGTTGAGGCAAAAGATAAAGAAGGCAATGAATTAAAGATAACAATGAATAAAAACAACCGCAAAGCCATACCAAAATCCTTAATCGAGGGGTTGAGTCCCTTGGCACGGCCATGCCTTGCTCAAGATAAACGGTGATTTGAAAATCAGGGTTACAAGCCGGCTAAATCAAGCACCGGAAAGCGATTCGGTACTAGCGCCCCAAATAACGCGGCGAAAGTAACATGAATCGTAAGGTTTTTTCAATCGCCTTTCTCAAAGCTCGATCAAAATAAAAAGGGCGACACGCAGTGCGTATCGCCCTTTTTTGGGTAGCAGTTTCAACTTCCTACTCCCCACTTTCTACTTCCTTATGATTTATAATTCGCCTCAACCCTGCCGCAACATCTCCAATGCCAGATCGGCCATGTTTTTAGAGCCGCCGCCCTCGCCCAGTTGCGCTTTGACCTGTTTCAAGCCTTCCAGACAATTAGCCCGATACGGCTGATCGCTCAGCAAACGTTCGATTTCGGCCGCCAAGCTCTCGGCGCTGACTGCATCCTGGATCAGTTCGTTAACGATAGCCCTGCCGGCAATGATGTTGGGCAGGCCGATGAACGGGATTTTCACCAACTGCTTGCCCAGCCAATAAGTCAATGGCGACAGACGGTAAGCGATCACCATCGGTACGCCGAGCAAGGCTATTTCCAGCGAAGCGGTGCCGGAAGTGGTCATCACCGCCTCGCAGCATTGAATGGCGTCGTATGCCTGTTGCTTGACGACCTTGATCGGCAACGAACAGTGTTGCAGGTGGCTTTGCAGCACCTCGTCGTCGACCGAATCGGCCTGCGGCAGCAGGAATTGCAGTTCCGGGTGATTGCGCGCCAGTTGTTCGGCCGCTCGCAGCATTACCGGCAGCATACGCTTGATCTCGTTACCGCGGCTACCGGGCAAAATACCGACCACCGGCCGGGCGGCATCCAGGCCAAAAACCTCGAAATCCTGTTGCTTGCTGCGCAAGGGATGAACCTTATCGACCGACGGGTGGCCGACATAGCGCACCGGCACGTTTTCCGCGTCGTAATATTGGGTTTCAAACGGGAATATCACCGCCATCATGTCGATGGCCTTGCCGTAGGTCAGCACCCGCCCCGGCCGCCAGGCCCAGACCTGCGGACTGACGTAGAACAGCACTTTCACGCCTTGGCTTTTGGCGAAGCGGGCCAGTTTCAGGTTGAATTCCTTGTAATCGACGCAGACCAGCAAATCCGGTTTTTCGCCGGCGACGAGGGTTTTCATCAAATTCAGCGCCCGGCGAATCTCTCCGTAATGTTTGAGGATTTCCACCAGGCCAATCACGCCGATGCCGGAAGAATCGAAGCGGATGTCGATGCCGGCCTGGCGCATCTTGCTGCCGCCCATGCCGATGCCACGCACATCGGGACACTGTTTTTGCAGCTCCTGAAACATATGGGCGGCGTGTTGATCGCCGGAGGATTCGCCGGCGCTGAACAGCACCGTGTAGGATTGATTGGGATTGGTCATGAGTATTTGGTGGGCTGCGCGCTGCTTAGCCCACCCTACATTGGTTTGGATATTAAGCCGTCAAAGCGCCGCGGATCACGCCGACGATTTGCTTGACGGTTTCGTCGCCGAGCGAAGAACAGATCGGCAAGGAGAAACAGCGTGCCGCTACCGATTCGGTAACCGGCAAGGACAAACCGGCACACTCGTCCTTGAACACGTTTTGCCGATGCAAGGGCACCGGATAATACACTGCACTGCTGATTTGCTGGTCCTGCAAGGCTTTCATCACTTCGTCGCGGCGGTCGCACAGCAAGGTATATTGATGGTAAACGTGAACGCCGACGCCGTCTTCGTAGGGAGTGGTCAACGGCAGATCCGCCATCAACTTGGAATACAGATGCGCGGCATGGCGACGGGCGGCATTGTATTGGTCGATGCGTTTCAGCTTGGCGCGCAGCACCACCGCCTGCAGTTCGTCGAGACGGCTGTTGTAGCCTATCACATCGTGGTAATAGCGCACATCCGAGCCATGATTGCGGAATTGCTTGATCTTGGCCGCAGTTTCGTCGCTATTGGTGGTTACCAGGCCGCCATCGCCGAAACAACCCAGGTTTTTGCTGGGGAAGAAGCTGAAACCGGCCGCGTCGCCGAAGCTGCCGGTCTGCTGGTTGCTGATGGTCGCCCCGAAAGACTGAGCGCAATCCTCAATCAGCTTCAGGTTGTGCTTTTCGCAAATCGCCTTGATGGCCGACAGGTCGGCGGGTTGGCCGAACAAGTGCACAGGCATCACCGCCTTGGTTTTGTCAGTGATGGCGTTCTTGATGTTTTCCGGCGTGATGTTGAAGGTGCCGGGATCGATGTCGACGAACACAGGCGTCGCGCCGACGTATTTGATGGCCTCGGCGGTGGCGATAAAGGTAAAGGCGCTGGTGATGACTTCGTCGCCGGGGCCTATGCCTTCGGCCAGCAGCGCCAGATGCAGCGCGTCGGTGCCGGAAGCGCAACCGATGGCATGTTTGACACCCAGATAGTCGGCGGCCTCCTTCTCGAAAGCCTGGACGTTGGGTCCCAAAATAAAGGCGCAATTGTCTAAGGTTTCGGTAAAGCCGTTGACGATTTCGTCTTGAATTTCGGCGTATTGCGCCTTCAGGTTAACCATGGGGATCATATTGCCGCCCTTTATCCGTGTGTTAAAAATTTGGTGATTTCGATCGCGGTAGCCAAGGCTTTACGACCTGCTTCGCCAGGAACCAGGGGATTCTCGCCGGTTTTAATGCAATGAACAAAGTGTTTAATTTCCTCGAACAGCGCATCGCCGCTATCGAACACCGATTCTTCGGTAACGATTTCGGGAATGCCGGGAAACATCTCCTTTTCGCCGGTTCTGTGTTTGACCAACACCCTATTCTGGAAATCGACCGAAATATACGAGCACGGCCGGAACATGCGCATCTTGCGCTCCATTTTCATGCTGATGCGGCTGGCGGTGACATTGGCGACGCAACCGTTTTTAAAGGTAATACGGGCATTGGCGATGTCGGTACCCTTGGTCAGCACGGCGGTACCGCTGGCATCGATTTTTTCGACTTCGGAACCGACCAAGGCCAGAATAATATCGATGTCGTGGATCATCAGATCCAGCACCACGCTGACGTCGTTGGCGCGCGGATTAAACGGCGACAACCGATGCGATTCGATAAACAACGGTTTTTCTTCCAGATTTTCCAGGCCCCTGACCGCTGGATTGAAGCGCTCCAGATGCCCAACCTGCAATATCACATTTTTTTCCTTGGCAATTGCAATCAGGTCGTCGGCTTCCTCGACCGTCACGGTAATCGGCTTTTCGACCAACACATGGGCGCCGGCATTGAGAAAATCCCGGGAAACCTTATGGTGAAGCGTGGTGGGCACCACGATGCTGACCGCATCCACTTGGCCAAGCAAAGGCTGGTAATCGGTTAGCGGCGCGGCACCGTATTTTTCGGCCACCAGTTTCGCGGCATCTTCATTGATATCGACAACCGCAACCAACTCACAGTCTTTTAATGACGCGTATTTTTCTGCATGAAATTTTCCTAAATAACCCGCACCTATCACAGCACATTTAAGTTTACTCATAGACAACCTGATGATGAGACACGCCCCCGGCCAGTGCAAAGGCCGGGCATAAAACCGGCCATTGTACCACCAGACTGGACTTTAGACACATGGCAGCCTGTTCCTGAATTTATCGTTACGGCTGCCTTCATTGTCCGACGATCTCCAACATAAGGACATGATTGGCGTTGCAATCATCAGAAACATTGGCGGCCTCGACTTATCGATAGAAAATTCTGTCCGCCGACTGGTGGTTTTGTAGTAAAAGTGGTTAATATTGAAAAAACCGGCTGTGAATCGAAACCCTCGATAAAGCACGCGCCTATCAAATTAAACCGGGCAACAGGGTTTACCACCCTCAAGCGTTGCTCTCGCAAAACTATAAACGAACAGCAGTTCAAACGGAGAATGGATGGAAAGCCCCACGCAACACGTTTCCGCGCCCAGCGCCACGCCAGCCGATTTGAAATCAAACTGGCGCCAGGACTTATCCGCCGGCTTTTTGGTGTTTTTAATCGCGCTACCCCTATGTCTGGGCATTTCCGTAGCCTCGGGATTTCCACCCATGGCCGGCATCATTTCGGCCATCGTCGGCGGCCTGCTGGTATCCCGCATCAATGGTTCCTACCTGACCGTCACCGGCCCCGCCGCCGGCTTGATCGTGGTGATACTCACCGCCGTGGAGTCTCTAGGCCAAGGCGATGCAATGGCCGGCTACCGCTATACGCTAGCGGCCATCGTCATCGCCGGGATTTTGCAGATGGTGTTGGGATTTTACAAAGCCGGCCGTCTGGCGGCTTTTTTTCCGTCTTCGGTGGTGCATGGCATGCTCGCGGCGATAGGCATCATCATAATCGGCAAGCAGCTTCCGGTGATGGCCGGCGTGCAAATCGAGGGCGGCAGCCTGCTGTCCGGCATCGCCCAGCTCCCACATGCACTGACTTATTTCATTCCTAAAATCGCCCTGATCGCTCTGGCCGGAGTCGCCATCTTGATCGGCTGGCCGTCAATCCAGAACCGCATGCTCAGAAAAATTCCGGCACCGATTTTGGTGATAGCCTCCGGCATGTTGTTAGGCAAACTATTCGATCTCGCCCACTTGCAACCGGAGGCCTTATTCAAAGCCCCCGAGGACTTGATCATCGGCGGCGCATTTCTGGTGACCATCCCCGACAGCCTAGCCGCCAGCATCGTCTCGCCAGACTTTGCCAAAATAGCCAGCTTCGCCTTCTGGGAAAGCGTAATCTCAATCTGCCTAGTCGGCAGCCTGGAGAGCCTACTCAGCGCCGCGGCGGTGGACAAGCTCGACCCGGAAAAACGCTATTCAGACCTGAATCGCGACTTACGCGCCGTGGGCATAGGCAACACCGTATCGGGCATGCTGGGCGGCCTGCCGATGATAGCCGAGATTGTCCGTAGCTCCGCCAACATCGACGCCGGCGCGCAAAGCGGCTGGTCCAATTTTTTTCACGGCGTGTTTTTGTTGGTGTTCGTGATGCTGTTTCCGCATATCATCGATACCATTCCGCTGGCATCCCTGGCCGCGCTGCTGGTTTACACCGGCTTCCGCCTGGCCTCGCCGCAGGCATTTGCCAAGACCCTGGACATAGGCAAAGAACAACTGGCCTTATTCGTCATCACCATCGCCGGCATCCTGGCGACCAACCTGCTGGCCGGGGTAATGATAGGAATTGCCGCCAAACTGCTGATTCATCTCGGCCGTGGCGTGCCTATCGAAAATCTGTTGACGATCTCCTACCGTCTGGACCGAAAACAAGCCGGCACTTGCCTGATCAAGGTTAGCGGTTCGGCGATTTTCTCCAACTTTATCTCACTGAAAAGCGAACTGGCGGCGCTGCCGAACGGCAAGACCGTGATTTTCGACCTGACCGATGCCTACCTGATCGACCATACGGTGATGGAATTCATCGACCATTACCGCGATGACTACATAGCGCGCGGCGGACGTTGCGAAATCCATGGTCTGGAAAAACACGAAACCTACGCCGACCACGAACTGGCGGCCAGAAAACGTAAATTTGCAGGAAACTAATGTAGTTTGCGAAACTTGATGCATCGCCACTTCAGGGAGGAAGTCCGCACCAACCGCAGGCATACCCTTAACCTCAGGAGTTGCGATGTCTCTGTTTCTCGCTTATTTGTCCGTCACGGCGGCGCTGATCTCGGCACTGGCGGCACTGGCCGCCAACCGCCGCCCGGAACTTGACTATCTGACGCGAACACTGTTGCGCAACTGGCCGGCAACACAGGCCAGGGCCGACAATCTCTTGGCCGAATCTCGATATGCCGAACGGCACCGCAACAGCCTATTCATATTGCTCGGTATTTCCGGCATCAGTGCCGTATTGGCGGGCGTATGGGTATTGGCGAGCGGCTCTCCACAGACCGATATTCTGCCGTTCGGCCTGCCCTGGCTGAACTGGCACATCCGCATCGATCCTCTTGCGGGGTTTTTCTTCTGCGTACTGGGCCTGCCGCTGATCGCCGTCAGCTTTTACGGCCCCGGCTATGTTCGGGAATTCGAACACGGCAAATATTCACTGGCAGTGCTCGGTTTATTCACCGGCCTGTTCGTGGCCGGCATGGAACTGGTGCTGCTGGCCGACGACGCCTTGGTATTCATGATTGCCTGGGAGCTGATGTCGGTCGGCAGCTATTTTTTGGTGACTTACCAACACGAGCATGCCGCCAATCGCCATGCCGGTTTTCTGTACCTGCTGATGGCGGAAATCGGCGCCATCGCCATTATTCTGGCTTTCGGTGTTATCGCCGGCTTCGGTGGCGGACTGACTTTCGACGCCTTCCGCTCCACCAGCCTGGACCCGGCATGGGCCAGCATCGCTTTTTCGCTGGCCTTGCTCGGTTTCGGCATGAAGGCCGGCCTGGTTCCGCTGCATGCCTGGCTGCCGGAAGCGCATCCGGCGGCGCCTTCGCATATTTCCGCGCTGATGAGTGGCGTGATGCTGAAAATCGCGGTATACGGCTTCATCCGTTTCAGCTTCGACCTGCTGGATCAAATCCACTGGCAATGGGGAGTCGCGGTGCTGATCATCGGTTCGGCATCGGCCGTGCTCGGCATACTCTACGCATTGCAACAACCGAATCTGAAACGCTTGCTGGCCTATTCCTCGGTGGAAAATATCGGCATCATCTTCACGGCCCTGGGCCTGTCGCTGATTTTTTTGAGTAGCGGTCAATCCGAACTTGGCACTCTGGGCTTGGTGGCAGCCTTATTGCACTGCCTCAACCACGCCCTGTTCAAAAGCCTGTTATTCCTCGGTGCCGGGGCCATCCTGCATCAAACCCACGAACATAGCCTGGAAAACATGGGGGGGCTGATCCATCGCATGCCCAAGCTGGCGGCGATATTTCTGGTTGGCACGCTGAGCATCGCCGCCTTGCCACCATTGAACGGTTTCGTTTCGGAATGGATGATTTTTCAGACCGCACTGCAAGCCGGCGGCCTGGAAAGCGGCGTACTGCGCAGCCTGATTCCGACCGCCAGCGCGGTGCTGGCGCTCACTTCCGCGCTGGCGGCCACTTGCTTCGTCAAGCTTTACGGCGTAGCCTTCCTGGGCCTGCCGCGTTCTCAGCATGTCGCGCATGCCAACGAGGTTCATCATCGCGGCATGCTGGCAGGCCCGGCTATGCTGGCGGCTTGCTGCGTATTGTTCGGCGTATTGCCGACACCGCTGATCAATGCCTTGGGCAGCTTGACCCTGCAGCTGACCGGCTTCCAGCTACCTAATATTTCCACACTGGGCTGGTTGTGGCTGACCCCGGTATCGCCGGAAACGGCCGCTTATTCTCCGGCATTAGTGCTGGTCGGCATCATCGCAGTCGTTTGGCTGTGTTACTATTTTTTATACCGCCGCTCCGGTTTGGAACCGCGCCGCGCCGAGCCTTGGGACTGCGGTTTCGGCGGCTTAAATTCTCGCATGCAATACACCTCCGGCGCTTTCAGCATGCCGATCCGCCGTATTTTTCAACCGGTTTTCGATGTACGCGAAACCCTTGAAGAGCAAAAAGAAGGCCCGGCGCAAACCCGGGTTACCGCCTTGCGTTATCACTTTCAGGTACCGGACCGCGCCTGGCTGATCCTATACGAACCGACAGGGCATGCCGTGCTGCGTTTGGCGCGCTGGGCCGGGAGACTGCAGACCGGCAACATCCGCACCTACCTTGCCTATTCGTTCTTTACCTTAATCTTTTTATTGTGGGTGATCAGCTGATGGCCTGGTTATTGGCAATTCTCGAAACATTACTATTCATAGCCGCCGCACCGCTGCTGGCGGGCTGGATCAAGCGCATCAAATGCCGGCTGCAAAATCGCCGCTCGCCGTCGTTATTTCAGCCCTACCGGGATCTGCTTAAACTGTACCGGAAACAGCCCATCATACCGGCCCCCGCCTCGTGGATTTTCCGCGCCGCGCCCTACATCGTCTTCGCCTCCACGGTGCTGGCAGCCGCCTTTGTCCCGCTGGTGGCGGTGAATCTGCCGACCGCCCGTATCGCCGATGTGATCGTGCTGGTAGGTTTTTTCGCGCTGGGCCGGACCTTTCAGGTATTGGCCGGGATGGACATCGGCACCGCCTTCGGCGGCATGGGCTCTTCGCGGGAGATGACGATTTCTTCGATGGCCGAACCGGCCATGTTGATGGCGGTGTTCACCCTGGCGATGAGCGCGCATACCACCAACCTGTCCCAGGCCATGAGTTACGTGCTGGATACCGGCCTGGTGTTGCGGCCGTCTTTCGTGTTCGCGCTGGGCGGACTGATGCTGGTCGCCGTCGCCGAAACCGGACGGATTCCGGTCGATAACCCGGCCACCCATCTGGAACTAACCATGATCCACGAGGCGATGATACTGGAATACAGCGGCCGCTGGCTGGCGCTGATCGAGTGGGCCAGCCAGATCAAATTAATGCTTTATGCCGTGCTGATCGCCAACATTTTCTTTCCGTGGGGCATCGCCCAGGACTTCTCGCCTCAGGCTCTGGGCTTTGGCGTGGCGATGATCGCCCTGAAACTGGCGATACTGGGGATGTTGCTGGTTCTGTCCGAAGTACTGTTCGCGAAGATGCGCATTTTCCGGGTACAGGAATATCTTAGCTTCGCCTATCTGCTCAGCGTGCTGGGCATGCTGAGCCACATCATCCTGGAGGCCGCCCGTGTCCATCACTGATCTCGATCTTTACAGCCAGGCCATCCTGCTGCTGGCGGGACTGATCGCCCTGACCTCGTTTCTGATGCTGGGCCAGTCGCGCCTGGTGCGGCTGGTGTTCATTTTCGCGATGCAGGGCTGCCTGTTGGCGGCGGCTACCGCGATGGCTGCCGGGGTTTTGAATTATCCGCACCTATACGTTTCCGCAATTCTCAGCCTGTTGCTGAAAGGCTTCGCCATTCCCATCCTGCTGCATCGATTGATCCGCAGACTGGGACTGCACCGGGTGATGGACACCATCGATCACCCGGCCCGGGTAATGATGGCCGGCGCATCGCTGGTGGTATTCAGTTATTACGTCAGCCTGCCGGTGGTCGCGCATTCGCCGCTGGTGACGCTGAACGCCATCGCCGTCAGCCTGGCGGTGGTGTTGCTCGGCATGTTGCTGATGATCACCCGCCGTCAGGCCGTGGCGCATGTGGTGGGTTTCATGTCGATAGAGAATGGCCTGTTCTTCGCGGCCGTGGTTTCCACTTACGGCATGCCGATGGTGGTGGAACTGGGCATCGCCTTCGATGTCTTGGTCGCCGCCGTGGTGTTCGGCGTGTTCTTCTTCCAAATCAGCGCCAGCATAGACTCGCTGAACGTCGATCAGCTCAGCAAACTCAGCGAGGTGGAAAAATGATCGCCGTTTACCTGGTTTTGTTTATCCCCTTGATCGGCATGGGCTTGCTGGCCTTGCACGGCGACAGCCCCAGGGCCGGCCTTATCAATACCCGCTGCAATGCTTTGGCGTTATTTGCCGCGGTCTGGCTGGCCGTCGATGTGCTGTGGAACGGCCCGCAACTGTCCATCGGCCGGATGCTGTATATCGATTCGTTCAACGTCTATCTTATAGCCCTGACCGCCTTCGTCGGACTGACCACCTCGATCTTCTCCGGCCCTTACATGCAGCACGAAAAAGACATCGGCCGGCTCACCGGCAGGCGCTTGAAGCTGTATTACGCGATGTATCAGGGATTCATGCTGGCCATGTATCTGGTGCTGACCACCAACAACATGGGCGTGATGTGGGTATCGATGGAAGGCGCGACGCTGGCCACCGTCTTGCTGGTCAGTTTGTACCGCACCCCGGAATCGGTGGAAGCGGCCTGGAAATATTTCATCCTCTGCGGCGTCGGCATCGCCCAGGCGCTGTTCGGCACGGTGCTGCTGTATTTCGCCGCAGAACAGAAGCTCGGCGTCGGCGGAGACGCCTTACTGTGGACAGTGTTGCACGATAACGCTGGCGTGCTCGATCCCGCCATTCTCGGCTTGGCGTTCGTATTTTTGCTGGTCGGCTACGGCACCAAGATAGGCCTGGTGCCCCTGCACAACTGGCTGCCGGATGCGCACTCCGAAGGCCCGACACCGATGTCGGCGATACTTTCCGGACTGTTGTTAAACGACGCGCTATACGCGGTGGTGCGCTGCAAGATGCTGGTGGACGGCTCGCTCGGCACCCATATGGCCGGCTATCTGATGATGGGTTTCGGTTTACTGTCGTTTCTAGTGGCGGCGTTGTTTCTGCACCGGCAGACCGACATCAAGCGGCTGTTCAGCTATTCGTCGATCGAGCACATGGGCTTGATGACCTTCGCCTTCGGCGTCGGCAGCCCTTGGGCCACCTTCGCGGCGCTATTCCACATGACCACTCATTCGCTGACCAAGTCGGCGATTTTCGTCACCGTCGGCCACGCCGCGCAACTGGCCGGCAGCCAGCGCATGGACAAGATACGCGGCCTGATTCTCACTCAGCCCAGCATCGGCTGGGGACTGCTGATAGGCACCGTCGCCATCGCCGGCTTCCCACCGTTCGGTGTGTTCGCCAGCGAATTTCTGGTACTGGTCGCCACCATGCATGACTATCCCTGGTTGACGCCTTTCCTGCTGTTGGGCATAGGCTTGGCTTTCGCCGGCTTGTTTCGCCATATGCAGTCCATGGTTTACGGCGACGTTCCCGAGGGGCAACAGCCGATAAAGGCCAATCTCTGGCCGGTGATGCTGCATCTGGCGCTGGTGCTGTGGCTGGGCCTGTCCATTCCCGGCTTCCTGGGCAACTGGTTCAATCAGGCCACGCAATTGATTTCCGGAGGCTTGCCACAATGAACACTAGCGGTATCGATAGCTTTGGATTGCTTTGCGAAAAACTCGAGTCTCAGGGCGTCATGACTCGCTTGTTCCATCCCGACAGCTTGCCACCGGCCCGCCTGCTCGAAATCAATCCGGCCGCCTGGGGCAAGGCAGCGGAAACGGCTCAGCTTCAGCAATGGCGCTGGGCCGGCGTCTGGGCGGAGGATTTGGGTCTAGAATTGACCGTCAACGCCTGTCTGGAACATCAGGGCTTCTACATCATATTGCGCAGCCGTTTGCCGGCCGGACAAGCCAGCCTGCCTTCCCAGTCACCTTATTACTGGGCGGCCGACCGGCCGGAACGTAATATTCAGGACATGTTCGGCATCCGTTTCGAGGATCATCCCGACCCCAGGCGCTGGACCCGCCATCAGGCCTGGGACGAACAAACCCATCCGTTGCGGAAAGGCTTTCCGGCGGAGGGACGGCAAAGCGAACAAACGCCGCCGGATAACGATTACGCTTTTCTGAAAGCCCATGGCGCCAGCGTCTACGAAATTCCGGTGGGTCCGGTGCATGCCGGCATCATCGAACCGGGGCATTTCCGCTTCCAGGCCATTGGCGAAACCGTGCTGCATCTGGAAGAACGGCTAGGTTACGTGCACAAGGGCATCGAAAAAATCGCCGAAGGCCGCGATCCGGCCGGTCTGGCGCGGCTGGCCGGCCGGGTGTCTGGCGATACTACCGTCGGTCACGCCTGGGCCGCCTGCTTGGCGATGGAACGCGCCGCGGGCATAGCAGCGCCGCCGCGCGCGGCATTCCTGCGCGGCATTCTGGCGGAGCGGGAGCGGGTCATCAATCATCTGTGGGACTTGGGTGCATTGTGCAACGACGTTGGCTTCGGCTTCGGCTATTACCAGTTCGGCCGCTTGCGGGAATTGTGGCTGCGGGAAAATCAGTCCAGCTTCGGACACCGGTTATTGATGGACAGGGTCGTGCCGGGCGGCGTGGCCTGCGATCTCGGCCCGGATGCGGCCAAGCGCATGCGGCAGGCTATCGTCGCGCTACGCAAGGAACTGGACGAACTGATCACCATACTCGACGCCAACTCCTCGCTGGAAGACCGCTTCCTGACCGCCGGTTTGCTGTCGACCGAACTGGCGACGGCGCTGGGTGCGCTGGGCTTCGTCGGCCGTGCCAGCGGCCAGAGCTTCGATGTACGGAAAGACGCACCTTATCCGCCTTACCAGCAGTTAAAGGTCCGCGTTCCGATGGAGGATCAGGGCGATGTTTCCTCACGGTTCTGGGTACGCCACAAGGAGCTGCGTATCGGCTTGCGCCTGCTGGAACAAATGCTGGACGGCATACCGGCCGGCGAACTAATCGAGCCCTGGATCATACCCGATGCGGATGCGGAAGGTTTCGCCGCAGTGGAAAGCTGGCGCGGCGAAATTTTGTGCTTCGTCCGCTTCGGCGCCAATAACACGATAAGCCGCTACTGGCCGCGCGACCCCAGCGTCGTCAACTGGCCGGCGCTGGAAAAACTGGTGCTCGGCAACATCGTCCCCGACTTCCCGGTCTGCAACAAATCGGTGAACGGCTCCTATTCCGGCCACGATCTATGAAGAGAACGCCATGCTGAGACTTTACCTGAAGATACTGAAAACCGGCATGCTTACCGAAAAAGTGCCGAAATCCAAACCGGTCGCCGAAGCCGATCAAGCCGTAGAACAAATAGGACGGGCGCTGAAAACCGTGGTTGACAAGCGCTTCCGGGGCAGCCTGGCAATCCGCCAGGTGGACGCCGGTTCCTGCAACGGTTGCGAGCTGGAAATCCACGCCCTCAACAACGTCTATTACGATGTCGAACGCTTCGGCGTGCACTTCGTCGCCTCGCCGCGCCATGCCGATGTTTTGCTGGTCACCGGGCCGGTTTCCCGGCACATGGAAGCGGCATTGCGCCGCACCTACGAAGCCACCGCCGATCCGAAATGGGTGGTGGCGGTCGGCGATTGCGGCGTTTGCGGCGGCGAGTTCGGCGTGTCCTATGCCAGTTGCGGCGCGGTCGGCAATGTAATCCCGGTGGATCTGGCCATTCCCGGCTGCCCGCCCACGCCGCTGGCCTTGTTACAAGGCTTGCTGGCCTTGTGCGGCCGTCAATAACAATGCTTTATCTGCTGTCATTCAGCACGCAGATTTCGGTCGGCCGGCCCATGCACAACCTCAGGAAAACCCTGGCGATGGCGATACCGTTCACCACAAAGGCAATGGTAATCGGCAGCGCAAACCAGGGATGTTGACTGCTGGCGTGAGACAACAACAAATCCTCGCCTAGAAACGCCGGCGTAATCGGAAAGCCAACCAAGCCCAGAAAACTCAAGAACAACAACAACGACAGCCTTGGCCGGGTTTCCGCCATGGCTCGATAGACGAAAGGCGCCGCGGCAAAGTTTTCGTGCTTGAGCATTTTCGCCAACACCCATAAGCCCAACAGCCAGGCCGGAACGATGCCGGTTAAAAACAGCATCACATCCGATCCAGCCGAGGGATTCATCACCCAAACCGCAATACCGGCCAACAAACTGCTCAGGGCCACCCCATTCCAAACTTTGTATGGACTATGTTTTTGGCTGAACGCGCTTAGCGATGCCAATACCATCGCCACCGAAACCGGGATCGATAAATAGGTTTTGGCGACACCGCTACTCACCGGCACCAACAACACCAACGCCAATAGCGCAAATGCCGCCAAGACTTTTACCAGCAAGCCGGCGGCGTTGATTGTAGTGCCTATTCGTTTCAACGGCTCCCAGAGTATATTGCGCACCAAGCGTTCCAGATTGCCTTCCTGTAAGGCAAATACATACAGGGTATTCTGCAAAACCTCCGGCAAGGTATTGCGTATCGAAACCGGCAAAAACTGCAGGCTGCTGGTGTTTTTAATATAAAAGTCGGTATCGACCGCGCCTTCCACCCGCAGCAAATGCGCGACGATGGACGGCGAAACCAGCAATTGATAACAGCGCAAAAAGGCATTGCCCATGAAATGCAGCAATACCAAGGATTCCAGCCCCAGCGACAGCTCCATGAACATGAAGCCCACCTGGGTAATAGAGGCGTAAGCCACTTGCCCCTTGATGTTGGACTGGGTTTTTTCCGACAGGCTGGCAACAATCACGGTCAGCAAGCCGATGCTGAACACGATCAATCGCGACAGAACCTCATAACTCCAGATCGGCATGGTCCGCAGCAATAAAAACACACCAAGGTGTATCGACAAGGCACCGTAAAAAATCGCGCTGGAAGGCGTCGGCCCCTCCATCGCCCGCGGCAGCCAGAAGCTGAATGGAAACTGCGCCGATTTACCCGACGCTGCCAGAATAATCAACCACGACAATAGCGATAGCGAGAGATAACCGGCGGGCGGCAATGCATTGCTTTCGAATAAGGTGGACAGTTCGCTGAAGTGCGAGCTTTCGTGAAACAACAAATGACTCATCCAGGCGCCCAACAGCAGGCCGACATCGCAAAACCGGTAAATGGTATAGGCGCGCAAGGCGTTGCGCACCGGTTGCGGACGGTGACGGTAAAAGGCGATCAATAAAAACGACGAGATGCCGACGATTTCCCAGCCGGCAAACAGCATGTCGATGCTGCCGGACAGCACGATCAGATTCAGCCCGAACACGAAGCCGAAAATGGTCTGAAAAAATCGCTTGTAACCCAGCTCGCGATGCAGATAGACCCGGCAATACTTGACGATAATCGCGAATATCGTCCAGACGCAGAACAAATAAGCCGCCCCGACCTTATCCAGATAAAACAGGATCGGAAAACTGTAATCGTCCTGTTCGTAAAGGCTAAACCAGCGGTATTCGTAATGGGGAAAACCGGCGGCCGCCCAAAGCGCCAACAAGGCGACGATACTGACACCCATCGCATGACTGAACCAGAAACTAATGCTGGCGATTTTTTTCTCGCTGCCGTCGCTTAAAAAAATCAACAACAAGCCCAGTAACGGCAACAGCTGGCAAGCGACTAATAATTGATTCATGCCTGTCTCCCTGTAAATTGATGCACCGGAATCGTGGTGTTGCGGCCAACGATAATTTTTTCCGAACGCTTGGCGACCGGCACTTCCAGTTCGTCAGGCAATTCGATGGCTTCCCAGCCGGTTTTGGCATACAGAAACAGCTCGTTACTGCCGGGAACACAGGCTGCCACCCGCACCCAATCGTTATCCAGCCATTCTTTAAGCTCGCCGATGCGCGCCAAAGCCATGTCGATGACTTGCCGGCTTTGTTCGATAACGATCAGCAATCGCGCCGGTTCGTGAACTTCGATCATCTGTGACGGCAAGCCGGTACGCAAATCGCCTTCCACGCCGTTGGCGACTCCCAGCAAACCGATGACGTTGTGCGGCAGCTTGGTGCCCGCGCCGTAAACCGAGTTATCGACCCTGGAAAACAGATATTCCAGGTTGATGCCGCCGCATACCGGAATGATCGCCGACATGATTCTGGCCAGGATCTCGCCGTGAGCATCGGTTCCAGGATCGTAGGAATGCAAAAAGGCGCGTCTATCCAGAAACAGATGGCGGGTCAAGGTCCTGCGGCCAACCACGCAGTAAAGATTATTGGAATGGTTGAGTTCGGGCCTGGGCTCGAAAATCGATGATGCCCTGGAGATCACATGCTCGTGGGCTTCCTGATTGGAATGCGACTGCGGCCCCAATTCGAACCAGCGGCAACGTTCGCGGGCGTTGCGTTGCAAGGCATGCTGCATCGCCGACTTGAAGGCGTGCAAGCCCTCAACCGGATGAGCCGCAAGCTCCTGCTGGTCGAAGTAGGTGATTTCATCGCGGCTGGTATTGTGCAGCGCCGGCACGAAGCGGGTGGTAGCCGGAATAGCAATGCCCCTTTCGCGCAGGATTTCCCGCACCCCGTCATGGTTAGCCATCCAGGCAAAAGCCCGTGCATTCGGCGCGCCGGGTTTGCCTGAACAGGCGCCGCAATCATAAGCGGCGAAATGCGGATTATTGACGCTGCTGGAACCATGGGCGACCACGACCACCAGCGGTGCAAAATTTTTCGTCAAGCCTATGTTACGCAACAAGCCACCCACCCGGTCGGCCATTTCCGACAAGGAAAATCCCAGCAAATGGCCGTCTTCGGTCGGTTCCTCACTCTCGCGCAGCAAATGCAGATGGGTATGTGCCGCCTCCACCTCGCTCAAGGCTTTGATGCCCGGCAATTGCGAGGTGGGGCGAAATACATTCCAGGCCATCCTGGCGGCATAACCGAGTCCTAGGGTCTGGGTGTACAACCAGCCGCGAAACATCGAATGAGCACCGAAATGCATTTTGCCGAATTCCGGACCCTTGGCTTTCTTCTCGGCTTTCGGCTTGGCGCTGGCTTCCCGTATCAAATGCTTAGGGGTAATCACCGCCGGACACTGCGCAACCGGATAGGCATCGTCCAAACCCTGATAGAGAAAATCGATGCCGAAAAAACCGGCCGCGCCGAAGGTTTCGATGGCGGGGTTAACCTCTTCCAGGTAGCGCCGTAACGAACATTCGCGGTCGTCGATACAAAAAAATGCCTGAGCTTCGGGAAGCGATTTGACCGCCGGCTCTTGCTTACTGGGAAGTGGCGGCTGGTTTTTCAATGCAACCAGCAATTCGCTATGCAACGACCACTCCATCGCCTCGTGCCAAACTTTCAAGCGCAACGGTACATTAGGCTGCAGCACATCGCCGCTGAGCAAAGGTACGCCTTGCAAATTGGGCAGCTCGGCAATATTGGGAAAACCGTCGCCCTTTCTGATATGAACGAATGCCAGTTCGCAAAGCAACTCCACGGCCAGCATTTCCTTCAGCGAAATCAAACGCCGGGCCAGTAGGGCTTGTGGGCTTTGTTCGACTATCCTCACCATTCCCGACCAACCGGGATGCGCCAGCAACACTTCCAGCAAATATTGCTCGTAAAGCGCTTCAGAACCGACGATGCTTCGCAGACAGGCGACGATGGCTTGATCCGGACTTTGATTTAACAAGTCTCTCACGGCCGGTTCTTGAAACGGGTAGAGGGGCAGCAGGCTGTTTTGTGCCAGCCGTAACACACAATCCCAAAAACGCTCGCCGTTTTTCGGCAGCGTCCAACGGCTGATGCCTTGATCCAGATAATTAGCCAGCAACCGGAACAGAATGGGATGGACCAAGGCGTTAAGATCGATTTCCAGCCGATTCAGCCAGGCATTGCGGATACCGTGATTGGCCAGGGAAACCGGCGGGTAATGGCTACGCTTGTCCTCCCCAAATAATGCGGCGCGCAAATGTTCTTGTTCCGCTATCGGGCATCCGGCATGCTCAAGCGCCCAATCCAGCGCATGCTGGGTGATGCGGCCCTGCCGGAACATGCGCTGGTAATCTTTCAGCGGCAAATAACTGCGGGCACCAAACAGTTTTCCGGCTACCGACACCCCTTCATGAAACGGCAGGTGCTGAAAAGCGTGCAGCGTATTGTGATGGATAAAATCCTTGATCGGCCCCTGAGTGGGCAGCCAATGAGCCAGATGGTCGATACTGGCATCCAGGTCGAAAACCGGCGAATGGTGATTTTGATGTTTAGCTTGGGTGTGCGTCTGACTGGTCATTTCGTTGTATTAAAACCTCAGCATGGCGAGAAAGTCTTTGCAAGCGCCCCCGAAAAACCCTTTAAAACGCCGGAGCAAGCCGCAAACAGTGACACACCAATGCAAGCACAACTCGTGCCTAGTTATAAGACATTGATTTAATATTGAAAGACCAGCTAACTTCGCCAGGATTGGTGGAATTGCCCAAACAAATTGGTTTATTTAAACCAGATTGGACAGACTCAAACCGCATAACGAATCTGTCATAAAAACAATCCAAATATTTCTGCGATAATTCGCAGCCATTTTTAGCCCCCAAGCAAAGAACCTTCATGTTTACTGCAATTTTTCGTTTTAGCAGGGTATTAATATCGGCCGCGCTTTTTGGCGCTGTGGTCGCCTTGTTTCCGAGGGTTGCAGTTGCATCGGATAATCAGCAACTAACCGATTTTGCCGACAACAGCTTTTCTTTCATGCAACTCCTGGCTGATCATGAGCTACATGACATGGGCGACGAACGCTGGAACGCTTACGGTCAGGCCACCTATATTTCCAGCTGGAAACCGGCATTTTCGGCGGCCTATACCAACCTTAACGGTACCCCCCACTCCTTGCTGCCGGAAGCCGAACGCAGCTTTACCGGCACCGTCACTGCTTATTTCGGCCTGAAAGCCTGGCAAGGCGGCGAAATTTACCTGGCTCCCGAAATGATTTCCGAACTGCCTTTGTCCGACTTGAAAGGCTTGGGCGGCAGCATTCAAAACTTCGAACTACAAAAATCGGGCTCGATCAGCGCCACTTGGTACAAATCGCGCTTCTTTTTAAAACAGACTTTTGATTTAGGCGGAGACGGCAATCGAATTGCATCGGGCCCGATGCAGCTAGCCGGCCATCAGGACAGCCACCGTCTGGTGGTTACCATTGGCAATTTGAGCATACTCGACATCTTCGATAAAAATGCCTATTCCGGCGATTTGCGCCAGCAGTTTCTGAACATGGCTTTCCTGACCCATGCCGCCTACGACTTCGCCGCCGATGCCCGCGGCTATTCGGTCGGCTTGGCCGCAGAGTATTATTTCGACGACTGGACAATTAGGCTGGGCCGTTTCGCCACACCGCAAAATCCAAACGATTTGCCGCTGGACTTTAGAGTTTTCAAATATTACGGCGATCAGGCTGAGCTGGAACACCGCCACACCCTCTTCTCTCAACCCGGTGCGGTAAGATTGCTGGCTTATCGAAATCATGAACGCATGGGCCGCTTTGACGACGCGATTGCCGCTTATCAAGCCAATCCATCGCGAAATGCCACGACCTGCCAAAGCTTCAGCTACGACTCCGACAATGCCGGAGCCCCCGACCTTTGCTGGGCTCGCAAAGACAACGTCAAAGTCGGCATTGGCCTGAATCTGGAACAAAGCCTGACGGAGGACATGGGCATATTTCTGCGCGGCATGTATTCGGACGGCAAGACCGAGGTGTATTCCTATACTTCCTCCGACCGTTCGCTATCGCTGGGAACCTTGATCAACGGCAGGCGCTGGGGCCGCAGCAAGGATGCCATCGGTGTTGGTTATGCCAGCAGCTGGCTTTCCGGCGTTCACATCGACTATCTAAACAGAGGCGGTGTCGATGGTTTTATCGGCGACGGCAAAATCAATTACAAGCCGGAGCAGGTAGTCGATATTTTCTACAAACTTAATTTAATCAGCTCTGCATGGATGACCTTGGATTATCAACACATCGCCAATCCCGCTTACAATGCCGACCGCGGCCCGGTCAACATTTATGGGGTAAGAGCACACTTTGAATTCTAGCGCCGGCTATCGGTTCAAATAAACCATCCTTTCGGTGTTTATAAACCAACTATTTCCACTTATAACCTCTGCCCTAGCTTTATTTTCGAGATGATGTTCCGATTCAACCGACGCGGCCGGGCTTAAACAAAACTGGCACAATTTTCGCTCGACTTTGGTTTTCCACAGTGTAACGAGAGAAAATATGTCTACTTCATCTCCAGCCACCCTGCCAAAAACCGGCATCCCCGGACTCGTCGAAAACTGGCGTAGCGACCTGCTCTCCGGTTTTTTGGTATTTCTGATCGCCCTGCCCTTATGCCTGGGCATCGCCATGGCTTCCGGTTTTCCGCCGATGGCCGGCATCATCAGCGCCATTATCGGCGGACTGGTGGTCTCCAGAATCAGCGGCTCGTTTGTCACCATTAACGGTCCAGCCGCCGGTTTGATCGTGGTGATTTACGATGCGGCGCAATCGTTGGGCCAAGGCGACGCCATGGCCGGCTACCGTTACACACTGGCGGCGATTGTGGTGGCCAGTGTTTTGCAAATATTGCTGGGCGTATTTAAAGCCGGCAAGCTGAGCGCGTTTTTCCCTTCATCCGTGGTACACGGCATGCTGGCGGCGATCGGCATCATCATCATGGCCAAGCAAATTCATACCCTGCTGGGCGTTAAACCCGCCGCCAAGACCCTGCTGGGCACCATAGCCGAAATTCCGCATTCAATCATGGAGTTGAATCCGGAAGTGTCCTTGATCGGCTTGTGCGGTCTAGGCTTGCTGATTGCCTGGGCCGTTATCAAAAATCCCACGCTTAAAATGATTCCGGCACCATTGCTGGTGGTGATGCTGGGCTTGGCGCTGGGACAATATTTCGATCTTGATCATATCCACCAATACCTGTTCTTACCGGATGCCGAAATTCTGCCGCATCACGAATTCACCGTCGGCCCTACTTTTCTGGTCGCGGTACCCGAAAATTTTCTCTCCGGCTTTTATTTCCCGGATTTTTCCAAAATTGCCGACCATGAATTCTGGATCTCGGTAGTAGCCATCTGGCTGGTCGGCAGCCTGGAAAGCCTGTTGAGCGCCTCGGCGGTCGATAAGCTAGACCCCTACAAACGCAACTCCAACCTGAACAGAGATTTAACCGCGGTCGGCGTCGGCAACCTGCTGGCCGGCATGATTGGCGGCCTGCCGATGATTGCCGAAATCGTCCGTAGCTCGGCCAACATCAACAACGGCGCTAAAACCGCTTGGGCCAATTTTTTCCACGGCGCATTTCTGCTGATCTTTGTCGCCTTGTTTCCGAAACTGATTCACGAAATCCCGCTGACTTCGCTGGCGGCATTACTGGTATTTACCGGCTTTCGTCTGGCGTCTCCGAAAGAGTTTGCTAAAACCCTGACGGTTGGTCTGGATCATTTTGCGGTGTTTGTAATTACCATCATCGGCGTGCTGGCCACCGATTTGCTGATCGGGGTGGCGATAGGCATCCTGGTGGAATTGCTGATCCACATCAGTCGCGGTCTGAAACTAGCCAACGTATTTTCCCTGGCTTATCACGTCCATCAAACCAACGCCGATACTTACCATATCGAAGTCAGCGGCGCGGCGGTGTTCTCCAATTTCATCTCGCTAAAAAGTCTGCTGGCCGATTTTCCCGAACGCAAAACCGTATTTTTCGATCTGACCGAAGCGGATCTGATCGATCACACGGTGATGGAATTCGTTCATCACTTTTGCGAAGAATACAACCACAATGGCGGCGAATGCCAGATTGTCGGCCTGGACAACCATCACAGCTATTCCGACCATGAGCTGTCGGTGCGACGGAAAATTGTTCAAAGTTAGTGCTTAGCTATTTAGTATTCCAGGCGCTGGAGGCCTTAATCGCGATTAAGGCCTCCAACCACTTCCCGCCCTAGTTCAATTTAATCCCCATCCCTCCTAACGCTTCATCGGACTATTTTCGGTTAATGGCCGCTTCTCATCCACTCGACCTAACCGACATCCCACCTTTTTAGCGCTTGCTTCGGGGATTTCTGCAAATTTTCGCCGACAATAGCAAAACTTCGTAACCAATAGAGCAATCAATCTTGCCTGAAAAACGCGACGCGCTCATCGTTAATCGCGGCATTTTCAGGTATGATGTGCGGCCTTTTTCGACCGCTCTTCACTCATGCAAATCGGCCCGTACCAACTCCCCAACAATCTGCTGCTGGCGCCGATGGCCGGGATTACCGACAGCCCATTTCGGCAATTGTGTACGCAGTTTGGGGCCGGTTTAACCGTTTCGGAAATGGTGATTTCCAATGCCAGCCTGCAACATCACCCCAAAACTCTGAAAAAAACAGACCATAGCGCCAACAACGGCTTGCGCTCGGTGCAAATTTTAGGCACCGACCCTCAGCAAATGGCCGCCGCCGCCAAGCTTAACCGGGACAGAGGCGCACAAATCATCGACATCAACATGGGCTGCCCTGCCAAAAAAGTTTGTTCGGTGGCGGCCGGTTCGGCATTGATGAAAGACGAAATCTTGGTCGGGAAAATCCTGTCGGCTGTCGTCGATGCCGTGGAAATACCGGTCACCCTGAAAATCCGTACAGGCTGGGATCTGGCCAACCGCAATGCGCTGAACATCGCCCGCATCGCCGAAAATAGCGGCATCCAAGCCCTAACCATTCACGGCCGCAGCCGCGCCTGCAAATTTAACGGCTCAGCCGAGTACGACACCATTAAACGGGTCAAACAGGCCGTCACTATTCCCGTCATCGCCAACGGCGATATCGACAGTGCCGACAAAGCCAGGGAAGTATTGAGTTACACCGGCGCCGACGCGGTGATGATAGGCCGGGCCGCGCAAGGCAAGCCATGGATCTTCCGGGAACTGTGCGCCAAATTGAATGGCACGGAGTATTTGCCGATTTCTTTGACCGAAATCAAAGCCGTCATCGACCAACATCTGGACAATTTATACAGTTTTTACGGCAACAGCAGTGGTGTTAGAATTGCCCGCAAGCACATCGGCTGGTATTTCGAACAACTTGGCTCCCTACCTGCCGAGCAAAAAAAACTAATCAATCAGGCCCAATTACCCATGCAGCAGATAGCACTGGTAAACGCGTCGTTTAATTTCATCACCCCACGAGTCGCCTAGATGGAAATACAAACAGTCAACATCCTGAACGGTAGCGGACATACGCTATCCGACCATGTCCGCCATTGCGTGGAAGACTATTTCGCCCATCTTAACGGCCACGACTCATCCGGCCTGTACAGCCTGGTACTGGCCGAAGTGGAAAAACCGCTGCTGGAAACCGCCTTGAAACATTCCGATTTCAATCAAAGCAAAGCCGCCAAAATTCTGGGTTTGAGCCGCAGCACACTGCGCAAAAAGCTCGAACACTACAACATCGGTTAATTTCTTTTCTCTCTATCCCCCTTCCTGAGGTTTGCATGAACAAAAAAGTGACCCGCGCGCTGGTCAGCGTTTCCGATAAAACCGGCATACTGGAGTTTTGCCGAGGACTGAACAGCTTGGGCGTCGAACTGCTATCCACCGGCGGCACCGCCAAACTGTTGGCTGAAAACAATATCGCCGTCACCGAAGTCTCGGATTACACCGGTTTCCCGGAAATGATGGACGGCCGGGTAAAAACCCTGCATCCCAAAGTCCACGGCGGCATTCTGGGCCGGCGCGGTATCGATGACGCGGTGATGGCCGACAGCGGCATCAAGCCTATCGACATGGTGGTGGTCAACCTCTATCCGTTCGAGCAAACCGTCGCCAAACCCGATTGCGACCTGGAAACCGCGATTGAAAACATCGACATCGGCGGTCCGACCATGATCCGCGCCGCCGCCAAAAACCATGCCGACGTGGCGATTGTGGTAGACCCGGCCGATTACGCGACCACTTTGGCCGAACTGCAAGACAATGCCACAAGCCTGAGCCACCCCACTCGCTTCAAGCTGGCGCTAAAAAGCTTCGAACATACCGCTCGTTACGACACCATGATCGCGGCCTATCTTAGCAAGGTCGCCGATGCCGGCAGTTTCCCCGACACCCTGAACCTGCAATTCCACCGCCTGCAAAGCATGCGCTACGGCGAGAATCCGCATCAGAACGCGGCGTTTTACGGCGAGAAAAATCCGCCGGCCGGCAGCATCGCCAGCGCCAAGCAACTGCAAGGCAAGGAATTGTCTTACAACAACATTGCCGATGCCGACGCGGCGCTGGAATGCGTCAAGGCTTTTTCCGAACAACCGGCCTGCGTGATCGTCAAACACGCCAACCCTTGCGGCGTGGCGATCGCCGAAAATATTTTCGACGCCTATAACCTGGCTTACGCCACCGATCCGACCTCGGCGTTCGGCGGCATCATCGCTTTCAACCGCGAACTGGACGAAAAAACCGCAACCGAAATTGCTGAGCGTCAATTTGTCGAGGTCATCATCGCTCCGGTCGTTTCGGAAGGTGCTAAAGACGCGCTGGCGAAAAAGAAAAATGTCCGCGTCTTGGAAACAGGGTTTTGGGCAACCGGCAACACGGCTGCACTGGACTTCAAGCGCGTCGGCGGCGGCTTGTTGGCTCAGGACAAGGACACCGGCAGCATCACCGCTGCCGACCTGAAAGTGGTCAGCAAACGCGCACCAACCGAACAGGAATTGGCCGACCTGCTGTTCGTATGGAAAGTCGCGAAGTTCGTCAAATCCAACGCCATTGTTTACGGCAAGAACGGCCAGACCATAGGCATAGGCGCCGGCCAGATGAGCCGGGTCTATTCAGCCAGGATCGCCGGCATCAAGGCCGCCGACGAAAACCTGGAAGTACCCGGCTCGGTGATGGCCTCCGACGCCTTTTTCCCATTCCGCGACGGCATCGACGCGGCGGCGGCGGCAGGCATCACGGCGGTGATACACCCCGGCGGCTCGATGCGCGATCAGGAAGTCATCAATGCCGCCGACGAGCATAACATCGCCATGGTGTTGACCGGAATGCGGCACTTTAGACACTAAACGTTCAAAATATAGCTTCAATGGGGAGTATCGAGTGGGCAGTGAAAGCCCTACTCGCTATTCCCTACCCCCCTCCCGGCTTCCCGCCAAGTTTTATCCTCTTCCGATTTGCGTTTCCAATGCGCTTTCAATACCATGAAATCGTTTTGTTAAAAAATGTAAATCCGCTTCCGCATTACTGGTTTTAAGACACTCAATGACTACCTTGTTTTGGTTACAAACCGGCGCTTGCGGCGGCGAATCGCTGACTATTCTGAGCGCGGAATCCCCCAGCCTGGAACAATTGCTCTCCGATTTCGGCGTAGAATTGCTCTGGCATCCGACGCTTTCGCAGCAACCGATGCGGCACCACGACAAGCTTATCGAACGAATAGTAGCCGGTGAACTAAACCTCGACGTGTTGTGCATCGAAGGCAGCATCGTTACCGCACCGCGCGGCACCGGGCTCTACGACAGCTATCGCGGCCGCGCCAAAATGGACATGGTTCGCGACCTGGCGGCACACGCCGGGGCGGTAGTGGCTATGGGCACCTGCGCCGCATTCGGCGGCGTGCATGCGGCACCGCCCAATCCCAGCGACTGCATAGGCTTACAGTTCGACCATGCCACGCCGGGCGGACTATTCCCGGCCGAATGGCGTTCGCGGAACGGCTTTCCGGTCATCAACATCGCCGGCTGCCCGGCCCACCCCCACGCCATGACCCAAACCCTGGCGATGCTGGCCAGCGGCATGCCGATCAAGTTGGACGCCTTGAATCGCCCTGCCGCCTTCTTCAGCACCCTGGTTCACCAAGGCTGCACCCGCAACGAGTATCACGAATACGATGTCGAAGAAACCGAACCGGGCGGCCGCGGCTGCTTGTTCTTCAATCTTGGCTGCCAGGGCCCCATGACCCAGGCGGTGTGCAACAGCGACCTGTGGAACGGCCAAAGCAGCAAGACCCGCGTCGGCGTACCCTGCTTCGGCTGCACCGCTCCCAATTTCCCCCAAGACGGCGACCTGTTCCGCACCGAAAAAATCGGCGAAGTGCCGATTCATCTCCCTTTAGGCGTGGAGCGCCCGCGTTACATGGCCTACAAAAATCTGGCCCGTGCCGCCGCGCCACAGCGCGTTAAAGACAAGAAAATGGATCACTGAGATGGCGCGTATCGATGTCAATATCGACCTGAACCGGGTCGAGGGCGATCTGGAAATCCGCCTGACCCTGGAAGACAACGTGGTGGTCGACGCCCGTACCGTCGGCACGCTGTACCGGGGTTTCGAGCAAATCATGGTTGGCCGCTCTCCCCGCGATGCACTGGTGGTGACGCCGCGCGTCTGCGGCATCTGCGGCACCGCGCATTTATACGCGTCGGCGCTGGCGCTGGAACAGGCCTGGCAACTGCCGGTGCCGGCCAACGCCACCCGCATCCGCAATCTTTGCCTGCTGGCGGAAGGCATACAAAGCGATTTGCGGCAAAGTTTTCTGTATTTCACCCCCGATTTTTGCGTACCCCGCTATCAAAATCATCCCTTGCTGGCAGACTGCATGGCCGCTTTCGAACCATTCAAGGGCGGCATCCACCGTGAAACCCTGCAAATGACGCGACGGATACTGGAGATCGTCGCGGTGTTCGGCGGACAATGGCCGCACTCCTCCTATATGTTGCCCGGCGGCGTGGTCGCCCCACCCGACGCGCGGCGATTGCTGATTTGTCGTTCGGCGCTAGAGGAAGTTAGGCAATGGTACGAGCGGCGAGTGATCGGCGTAGCCGTGGACGAATGGCTGGCGCTGGACAGTGCGGCCGCTTACTTTGCGCTGCTGGAACAACCTCGCCACGCCAACAGCGCGTTGGGCTTGTTGAGCCGGATGAGCCGCGACCTCAACCTGCACCGCCTCGGCGTCGGCACGCCGCACATGCTGTCTTATGGCGCCGTCTGCGATCCGGATCGTTGGGGACCGCCTTACGATGCCCACCTGCTTAGCGGCGGGATTTTCGACGGCGACAGCGGCCGGATCGAAGCGCTGGATCAGGCCCTGATCAACGAACACGTCCGCCATTCCTGGTTCCGCCCCTATCCCGGCGGTCTGCATCCCTGGTCGGGCGAAACCGTGCCCGACTATCAACCGGAATCGGACCGTTATACCTGGGCGAAAGCGCCGCGCTATGGCGACAAGGTCATGCAGACCGGCCCACTGGCGGAATTATTGATTGCCGGCGATCCCTTGATAACGGCCTTGCATGCCGCCGAGGGCGGTAGTGCCTGGCTGCGGCAGTTTGCCCGCGTTCATCGCGCCGTGATTGGCATGCTAAACGCCCGGCAAATGCTGGACGAGTTGGCGGTGCATCTCGATGAGCCGCACTTTCTATCGCCGCCCAAAGGCAGCGAAGGCGACGGCCAAGGCTATGGCATGGTGATGGCGGCGCGCGGCGCCTTGGGCCACTGGCTGAAAATTCAGGACGGCGTGCTGGAAAAATACCAGATCATCACTCCCACCGCCTGGAGCGCCTCGCCACGCGACAGTGCCGGCCAACTGGGACACTGGGAAAGCAGCCTGCTCGGCTTGACGGTGCAAGATCCCGACGATCCCGTGGAAATCGGCCACATTATCCGCTCTCACGATCCTTGCCTGGTCTGCACCGTACATATGCTGGACAGCGGCAAACGCCTCCGCTTCGCGCCCTGAGCAATGCGCCACATCATCTGTTTCGGCAACCCCTTGCATGGCGACGACGGCTTCGGCCATGCCGTGTATCAACGCCTTTGCGCGACTAGCCTACCCGCCGATATTAAAGTGTTCGATGCCGGCATCGGCGGCTTGAACGCCCTTGCTCTGTTTGAGAACTGCGATGAAGCCATTTTGATAGACGCCTCGGCGCCGGCCGGCACTCCCGGACAGATCAGCCGGCCCTCGTCCGACGATATTCCCCTGGAATCCGGCCAGTCCGGACACTGCAGCGGTGTCGGATACTTGCTGCGCAGCTTGAGGGCGCTGAATGCAATGCCGCCAAGAGTGCGCATCGTCGCGGCGGAAGCGGCGGCGGTAACCCCTTTCCAGCCCGGCTTGTCTGCAGCAATGGCTCAAGCGGTGAATGACACGGTCGCCATATTGCATGATTGGATAACCGGTAAACAGCGTGACGCCTGAATCCAGAATGGCGATAAGCCAAGACGCCGAAGTCGATATGCTGCGCGCCGAATTAACGATTCTGCGTAGCGATGCCGAGGCCCTGCGCATTGCCAATGCCGCCCTGGAAGAGCAAATGTGGATTTCCGCCCAGCAAACCGAGGCGATGCTGAGCGAGCTGGAAAACCAGCGCAACGCCTTGCGTCTGGCCAACCGGCAACAGAAAGAACTGGCCGCCTTCACTCAACGCATCATCGACACGGTTGGCAGCCTGGTCATCGTCTTGAACAATGAAGGCCGTATCCGGCTCTCCAATCAGCGTAGCTTGGCCGTATTCGGCCACACCTCGCTGGAACCCGGCAGCAAGGTCATCGACGATTTTTTACCTGCCGACGAACGCCAAGCCCTTGCCGCATCGCTGCCCAAACGGCATTGGACAGTCCATTCCGTATTGTTCGAGACGCTGCGGCTGCAAGGCAGCTATCACGCCGAACACCGTTTGATCGATCAAGACGGCCAAAGCCATCACTATTGGCTGGAAGCCGCACTGTTGTACAACACCCAGGGCAAGGAGGAAGGCGCGGTGGTTTGCGCCACCGACATCGGCGCGCAAGTCCAGATCAAGGAGGAATTACGCCAGGCCAAGGCGCTTGCGGAAAGCGCCAGCCAGGCCAAAAGCGAATTCCTGGCCCGAATGAGCCACGAGATTCGCACGCCGATGAACGCGGTCATCGGCTTGTCGCAACTGGCGCTACGTACCGAACTGAGCCCTAAGCAGCGCGACTATTTGCAAAAAATCCGCGGCTCCTCTCAGGCCTTGCTGGGCATCATCAACGACATACTGGATTTCTCGAAAATCGAGGCCGGCAAGCTGGATCTGGAAAAAATCGGCTTCGATTTGCACGATGTGTTGAATAATCTCTCCAACGTCGTCACCTTGAAAATGGAAGAGAAAAACCTGGAAATCCTGTTTTCCGTTGAGCCGGAAGTGCCTTACCACCTGATCGGCGATCCGCTGCGCCTGGGACAAATTCTGATCAATCTGGTATCCAACGCCGTCAAGTTCACCGAACATGGCGAAGTATTAGTCAGCTTCCGCTTAGTCTCGAAAAACGACAACATCGTACGTCTGCGCATCGCTGTCCGCGACACCGGCATCGGCATGACACCCGCGCAGATCGCTAATTTATTTCAATCTTTTCACCAGGCCGACGGCTCGATTTCGCGGCGTTACGGCGGCACCGGCCTGGGATTGGCTATCGCCAAACAATTAGTGGAATTAATGCAAGGCACTATTGAAGTGGAAAGTTTGCCCGGCGTCGGTACCACTTTCCGTTTCGAAGCCGATTTCGGCATTGCGGCCGATACTTCGCCGCAATCCCTGTTGGTATCGCCGGCCTTGCAAGGCCAACCAACCTTGGTGGTCGACGACAATGCCACTTCCCGGGGGATTTTGCAGGCTATGCTGGAAGGTTTCGCTTTTCAGGTGGATACCGCAAAATCCGGACAGGAAGCGATTAACATCCTGAAACAGCGCACCGCCGCTCAGCTGCCGCCTTACAAATTGATCCTGATGGACTGGAACATGCCGGACATCGATGGCCTGGAAACCGCGCGGCGCCTCAAAAACGATCCCAACATCCAGCAATCTCCGGCTATTTTGATGGTATCCGCTTACGGCCGAGACGAGGTCGTCAAGGCGGCCGAAGCAGCCGGTCTGGAAGGTTTTCTGCTCAAACCCGTGAATCAGTCCTTGCTGTTTAACAGCATCGTCGACACGCTGGGTGGCACGACCGAAACCCATGGGCAGCATGATCATTACGGCCACAATAATGCCGATCGCTTGCGCGGTATTCGCGGCGCGAAAGTCTTATTGGTGGAAGACAACGTCATCAACCAACAAATTGCCAGCGAATTTTTGGAGCAATTGTCGATACGGGTGGATTTGGCAAAAAACGGTCTGGAAGGCTTTCAGAAAATCCAAACCCAGTCATACGACCTGGTGCTAATGGACATTCAGATGCCGGTGATGGATGGCCTGGAAGCCGCTCGCCGAATGCGAGAACTGCCTAATTGCCAGACGCTGCCGATTATCGCCATGACGGCCCACGCCATGGCCGGCGACAGGGAAAAAAGCCTGGCGACCGGCATGAACGATCATTTAACCAAGCCTATTCATGCCGATGATCTGGAGAATATGCTGCTGCGTTGGTTGCCGGCATGCGAATATCCCGACGATTCACAGCCACATAATATTTCCAAAGCCTGGACCGACGATACCCATTTGCCCTTGCCGCTGATCGACGGCTTGGATGCCGAAAACGGCGTAAAGCTGGTAGGCGGCTCACGCCGGCTGTATCGCAAATTGATCGGCGAATTTGCCGAACTCAACGCCGATGCACCCTCGCAACTTCGCGCGCATCTGGCAGCCGGGCGCAACAAAGACGCCGAACGCTTGGCGCATTCCATCAAGGGCGCGGCCGGATCGCTGGGAGCCGGCTACTTATTCCAGGCTGCCTGGCAACTGGAAACGGCATTACGAAACAACACGGCCCCGGATGCGCCGGCCGACGCCTTCGAGGCTATCCTTCACCCCTTATGTACCCACATACAGGCGTTCCTTGCCGAATCATCGCCGCAGGATCAACCGCCATCAACAGCCCCTGATTTCGCCGCCGCGCTGCAACTGGCCGAACAACTTAACGCCCTGTTAAAGTACGGCGATGCCCGAGCGGAAAAAACCATCGCCGAATTGCGGCTGGCCTTGCTGGGCAGCGATTTAACGGCAGCGCTGGATGGCATTGCGCATAACATCGACGACGTGGAGTTCGAATTAGCCTCGCAAGACTTGCAGGCTTTGATGTCGCAACTGAAGGAGTCCGGCAGGCATGGATAATCGACAACGTATCCTGATAGTGGATGACGAACGCATCAACCGTAAGGTCCTGACCGATTTACTACAGGACGACCACCGCATCATCGTCGCCAAAAACGGCGCGCAGGCTCTTAAGCGCGTGGAAAGCGATCCTCACATCGACCTGATCCTGCTGGATGTGATGATGCCTGACATGGATGGCTACGAAGTGCTGGAGCAACTCAAGCGTAGCGATAAAACCAAGGACATCATGGTGGTTTTCATCACCGCGCTCACCTCGCTGGACGACGAAGAGCGCGGCTTGCGGATGGGCGCCACCGACTACATCGGCAAGCCGTTTCGCCCCAGCATCGTCAAGGCGCGGGTGGAAAACTACCTGCAAATCGTGCGTCAGCGCAAATTATTGGAAAACCTGGCCGGCACCGATGGTTTGACCGAAATCTGCAACCGCCGCCGCTTCGACGAGCTGCTGGAACTGGAGTGGCGGCGTTGCGAGCGCAATGGCCTGCCTTTATCGCTGGTCATGGTCGATGTCGATTATTTCAAATCCTTCAACGACCATTACGGCCACGCACACGGCGATCAGGTACTGAAATCGATAGCAAAAATGCTGTCGTGGAATCTGCACCGACCGGCGGATCTGGCGGCGCGTTATGGCGGCGAGGAGTTCGTGTTGCTGTTTCCGGACACCGATACAGAAGGCGCAATATCCCAGGCCGAACGAATCAGAGAAGCCATCGAAGCCTTGTCGATCCCACACAATCACTCGGCAGCCGCTGGGTATGTCAGCATATCGATGGGCGGCGCGACACATCACGGCGAGCTAACGTCCACGCAAAGCCTGCTTGAAGCCGCCGACGCAGCGCTGTACAAAGCCAAATCGCAAGGCCGCAATTGCACCGTGTGGGCCAATTCGTTATCGGTGTCTATCAATAAATGAGATGTCGATAGAAATAAATAAAACAAAACACTTAAGGCAAAAGGTAAAATTGACGCCGCATTTAACCTTTTGAGCATTCGATACGGATCAACCTTTTAGAGGGCATCCCGTCCTCCGAATATTCCCGACAACAGCGTTACCAAGCCTATTAACTTTTTACTTTTGCCTTGACTCCGACACCTGTTAACCCACAATCCATAAGCCGCGCCGCCGAGCTATTACGCCAGGGCCAGTTGGTGGCGTTTCCGACCGAAACCGTCTATGGTTTAGGCGCCGACGCCTCCAACCCGGAAGCCGTTGCCAAAATCTTTGCCGCAAAAGGCCGGCCGGCCGATCATCCATTGATCGTACATATTTCCGGTGCCGAGCAAATCGACGATTGGGCGGAATCGGTGCCCGAGTCGGCACTACGTTTAGCCGAAGCCTTCTGGCCAGGCCCATTGACGATCATTCTCACTAAAAAAGCCGAGGTGCCGTCGACGGTAACCGGCGGCCAAAACACCGTGGCTTTACGGGTGCCGGCCAACCCGGTCGCATTGCAGTTACTGCAAGCTTTCGGCGGCGGCATCGCCGCCCCATCCGCCAACCGTTTCGGCCGCATCAGTCCGACGCAAGCCAGTCACGTCGCCGAAGAATTGGGGGATAGCGTTGCCTGCATACTGGACGGCGGCCCCTGTTCCGTAGGGGTGGAATCCACCATCATCGATTTAAGCGACGACCATCCGACGATTCTGAGACCGGGACGTATCACCCGCAGCCAGCTGAAAGCGGTGCTGCAAACCGAAATCCGCTTGTCGTCTCAAACCAAAATCCGAGCCCCCGGAATGATGGCCGTACACTATGCGCCCAATACCATGGCCTTGCTTTGCACGGCCGATACCTTGATCGTGATGATGGACGATCTCTGCGCCAAGGGTAAACACATAGGCATTCTGGCATTCAGTCCGACGGTTGCATCGGTCCCCTGCCAACATCTGATCAACCTGCCTGCTCAAGCAGAGTATTACGAAGCCGCACTGTACAGTGCCTTGCGAGAATTGGATAAACTGCAACTCGATACGATTTTGATCGAACAGCCACCCGATGACGAAGCTTGGGCGGCGGTAAACGATCGTTTGGGTAAAGCCACCGTATGAAATGAGCGACGAGGAATGGATGCGTTACGCGATACGCCTGGCGCAGCGGGCCGAACAGCAAGGCGAGGTGCCTGTCGGCGCCCTGCTGGTCCAAGGGGATCGCTGCATTGCCGAAGGCTGGAATCAACCGATTCAAAACAACGACCCCACCGCTCATGCCGAAATCGTCGCCCTCAGAAAAGCCGGACAGGCAATACAAAATTACCGGCTGATCGACACCACCTTGTATGTGACGCTGGAACCCTGCGTCATGTGCATGGGCGCGATTGCCCATGCCCGCGTCAAGCGTCTGGTATTCGGCGCCTTCGATCCCAAACGCGGCGCAGTCTGCCATGCGCTGCAATTGAGCGACGCCGCCTTTTTGAATCATCGCGTCGACTGGCTGGGTGGCGTGCTGGAACAAGCTTGCTCCGAATTACTGACGGACTTTTTCAAAGCAAGGCGCCAGTTAGCTTCCACTCGCTGCTAGTTAAAACAACAGGGGCTCAGCGGCATATCATCAAGTCCCCGCGATAACCAAGTGGCAGCCACCCGAAAGCTAACACACGCCGAATAAGGCATATCGCCTACCGATCTCGTTTCTAATCGCAACAAACCACTTTTATAATTATTTTATTACGAAAGCAGCGATACCAGCTTTCCTTTCAATTTTCTCTTGCCCAACGTGCTATCATTTCACGAACTATATTATTGATTATTCGCCTAAATTGACTAAAGCACGAAACGATGACACTGCGGACCGGCTCACGACAAGATCAGATATTGCAATTACTACTGGATAACAGGAGCGGCATGAGTATTGATGAAATCGCTACTCAACTGGAAATATCCAGAAATGCCGTGAAACAGCACTTGGTGGTACTAGAGAAAGACCAATTGGTCAAAAAAGACGCCTTAAATAGCACCGGAGGGCGCCCCTCGCAAAACTATGTATTGACTGAAACGGGCATCAACCATTTTCCAAAGCAATATTCCTGGTTTTGCAATTTGATGCTGGCCGAAATCAAAGAGAATATGGAGGAAGAGGCTTTCAAGCAATTCATGTGGCGATTGGGCGTTAAATTGGCCAAATCATTATTGCCACAATTCAAGGATAAACCGGATGACGAAAAACTCCGCTTACTCGTCGCAACCATGCAGCAGCTGGGTTATCGCTCCCAGCAAGAGCAAACAGGGTCCTGCCATCAGATCAAAGCGTCCAACTGCGTATATCACGACCTAGCCCAACAATACCCGGAGTTGTGCGAATTTGACAGAGCCCTGATTTCGACTTTGCTGGATAAACCGGTTGAACAAACCGAATGCATGGCTCAGAAAGGATACGCCTGCCGTTTTATACTGAAACAACAGTAACGAACATCTAATAATAAGGCTCGCCGCCGATGACAAAGCGGCAAACCTTTCAAAAACTACTTCCGCAATTTTTTGTAAGCGTTGATCAGACCATTGGTCGAGTTGTCGTGACTAGTGATGGTTTCGTCATTTTTCAATTCAGGCAGTATGGCTCTGGCCAAAACCTTACCCAACTCCACACCCATTTGATCGAAGGAATTGATGTTCCAGATCACGCCTTGCACGAAAATTTTATGTTCGTAAAAAGCAATCAACGTTCCCAACGTTCTTGGCGTCAGTTTCTTGAACAAAAAGGAGTTGGAAGGCTTGTTGCCTTCAAAAATTTTTGAGGCAATCAGGGCATCGTCCAGGTTAGGCTCATGGCTCAAGTCGCGCCTGACCTCCTCCTCGGTTTTGCCGCGCATCAAGGCTTCAGCCTGGGCCAGGAAATTGGAAATCAATATATCGTGATGGTCGGGCAGATCATACTGACTTTGCGCGGCAGCCAGAAAATCACCCGGCACCAGCTTGGTACCCTGATGTATCAATTGGAAAAAAGCGTGCTGGCCATTGGTACCCGGCTGCCCCCAGACGATGGGACCAGTATTGTAATCGACTTTTTCACCGGTAATAGTGGCGCTCTTACCGTTGCTTTCCATGTCGCCCTGTTGAAAATAGTCGGCAAAATACTTGAGCGACTGGGCGTAAGGCAAGATGGCATAGGTTTCAGCCTCGAAAAAATTATTGTACCAAACGCCCAACAAGCCCATGATGACCGGGATATTTTGTTCGAAAGGCGCATGACGAAAGTGTTCATCCGCCAGATACGCGCCCATCAACAGCTCTTCGAAATTGTCCATGCCGACGTAGAGCGCAATCGACATGCCGATCACCGACCACAAGGAATAGCGGCCGCCTACCCAATCCCAAAATTCGAACATATTTTGAGGATCGATACCGAATTCCCGAACTTTTTCAACATTGGTGGAAATCGCCACAAAATGTTTGGAAATATGCGCGGGATCGACAGCGGCTTTTAAAAACCAGTTGCGTGCCGATCTGGCGTTAGTCATGGTTTCCTGCGTCACAAAGGTTTTCGAGGAAATCAAAAACAGCGTCGTTTCGGGATTTAACGGTTTCAAAGTTTCGACAATGTCGGTTTGATCGACATTCGAGACAAAATGGGCTTTGAGCGTTCCCTTGCCATAGGGCGCCAAGGCAGTATCGACCATCTTCGGCCCTAAATCGGAGCCACCAATACCGATGTTAACGATGTCGGTGATAGCTTTGCCGGTATAGCCTGTCCATTCGCCTGAACGCACTTGCTCGGTAAACACGCGCATTTTAGCTAGAACTTTATTAATCTCCGGCATCACGTCTTGGCCGCGAAAAAATATGGGCTTGTTACTGCGGTTACGTAAAGCCGTATGCAACACCGCGCGTTTTTCGGTGGTATTGATGATAGAACCGGAAAACATTGCCTCGGTTTTTTCGCTGAGCTGAGCACGATTCGCCAATTTGATCAGCAACGGCAAAGTTTCTTCTGTAATCAGATTCTTGGAGTAATCGAATAGCAGGTCGCCCAAAGTAACTGAAAATTTATTGAAGCGCTGCTCATCCTTATCGAACGCCTCCTTCATGCAAAATTTTCCTGCGATTTCTTGATGGTGTTGCTTAACGGCGTTCCATTCGGACGAATTGATTAATTTAGACATATTGTTTTAGTTATAACCGGAAGATGTCTTCAGAAGCTCTGAAAAATAGGGGCTATGCAGCAGGTAAAAGCCATAGGAGCATTATAAGGACTGTCTTCACTGGAGGCCAAAAAAAAATAAATGTTTATAGACCTCGTAGCAATATAAGTATTGCCTTTATTTGACTTTGGCGATGTGCTAGAGTTAGACATTGTTTTGATTCAATTCCGGCTAAAGACATAGCGATTGGTTTAAACAATATTCATGCATAACCGCATGATAATAATAAGAATTAAGCAACTATCAAATGGGAAGGTTCTATGAGAAAAGCGCATATTTTAAGAAATGGTTTCCTAGGATTACTGGGACTGGTTTTTTCATCGGTACTCTGGGCGCACGGCGGCGCAGCCGGTACCGACACCGACCAATGCAAATTCGAGTTGGAAAAAGATCATTGGCTGCACTACACCGCTTATCAACCGAAAGCCTATCCGGCTGAAGAGTTTTGCGGCAACCTCCCCGACACCAACACCTTGACCCAGCTGGTATTCGATTACCAGGACCAGCGCTACCGAAACATGTCGATTGAATTTGAGGTCACCAAGGAACCTGAAGGCAAACGCGTGTTCTTTTCCGAAGCCAAAAAGCACAAATCCGGTACCGTTGTATTAAACCTGCCGGAAGGCGTGCCGGAAGAAGGCAAATATTTGATCCATATCACCTTGCTCCAGGACAGCGGCGAACGCCTGGATGCTCATATGAGCTTTAAAGCCGGCGCAGGCCAACCCGCCAGCAAAGGTAGTATAGGTTTGTACGCACTGGTGTTTTTCGCCGGTCTGTATATTTTCTATCTGTCGAATGCAGGCTTCAAACGCAAGGTCGACCAAATGCTAGGCAAAGCTAAAGAATTTTAATAAAACCAAAGCAACACCGGTTATTCTGTCGGCATCGCTTGGCAGAATAACCCTCTCGCCCCTGCGGCATCGTCACCAAATACCAACCTTTACATACTTCCGATACAGAGGAAACACCATAATGGACAAAAAAGTAGCAATTGCCGTCTTAATCTGCGCACTGTCTGTTACTCCAGTTTCTGCAAAAGAGTTTCAAGACCATACCAAAATGATGGAACATGGCGAAGGCCATTTGATGGACATGGATGGCGGCATGGTGATGGGGCAAAATACGGATACCTTACCGGGAGGCTGCGATAAAATCGCCGGCACCAAAGAGATCACGGTCCATGCCGGACACAAATATGCCGAAAAATTTCCTGGGACCATGTTTGCGTTTGATCAACAGGAATATCAATTCGAGCCGTGCACCAAACTGACCGTACACTTCGTCAACGACGATGAAATCCGTCACCAATGGATGATGCATGGCCTCCCGAAATATCTGTATCCGAAAGGCATGTTTCATTTGGAAGTAAGCGGTCCCGGCAAAGTATCCGGGACACTGATTCTTCCACCCGGCGATAAAACCTATCTTGTGCATTGCGACATTGCCCAGCACATGGAAAAGGGTATGAAAGGCCAGCTCAAAGTCGGAAAAGGCGGCGAAGACCTTCCCAGCATTCCTGGCGTAACAGCCAATATTTTTCCCGACGATTACAGCGGAAAACCTTATGTTGCCGAGGTAATACCTGCCGCTCCACCGATAACAACGCCGACAGCGACAGCCCCCTCGAGTATCGATACCACCGCTACCGATACGGGCTCAGCCATTTCCGGGATGACCATAATCGGCTTAGCAATCGGCTTACTGACAGCTCCTTTGCTGGCAAAAAGATTCAAAGGCATGAGCCCTGGTGAAGTCGTAGCAACTATTTTTGAGTTAACTTCTCACGGCATCGGCTTTTTGATCGAATCAATCGCCAGACTTATAAAACTGTTTACATCCAAAAAGGCCATCCCTTTACCGGATAAATAAGGTACGTCATTGAAAAGCCCCTGAGACAATCGGGTTTCAGGGGCTTTTTTGTGAGAGGACAAATATGCAAGCAGAATCGTTCGGTTTGACAGGCTTATTTGTCAGCGCGTTTATATCATCGACCATTGCACCCGGCGGATCCGAAGCCGTGCTGGCTTATCTTGTCAACCAACAATACGCATCGACATCCCAACTAGTCTTGATCGCCACCCTAGGCAATACATTAGGCGCATTAACCACTTGGTGGCTTGGGGTTTGGACATCTAAAAAATTTCCCGCTCAAGACATGCTTGACGGTAAGCGACAAAAATCCCTGCAAACCGTCCGCACATGGGGCAGTTGGGCGCTGCTATTTTCCTGGCTACCCTTGGTTGGCGACGGCCTTTGTTTTGCGGGCGGCTGGCTTAGACTATCCTTAGCATCTTCACTATTCGCTATATTTGTTGGCAAAATATTACGGTACATAGCTGTTGCATACGCATTCGTATAACATATCGACGATATAACACTACAATCCAATAGCCCACCAGCAATGAGTTTCTTTTCCCTGCCCCATTTTCCAGCAAAAAGTTGTATCGCCGAACATCGGTCGCGCGACTACCTGATCGCCGCTTTCACGTTTGTGACGACCACCATCTGCCTGACCACCGACGGCTACGCCCCGCAGCCAATGCAATATGTATTAGCGTTTTTCGGCTGGCTATTTCTGATTGGCTTCCTCCGCGGCGAATGTAAATATGTCCGTACGCAAGTAGCGGTAGCAGTGACTTTTGCCGTTATCGGCGAATATTTTGCGTCCATCTACATGAAAGGCTATATCTATCGTTTCGGCAACGTTCCGGCATACGTCCCGGCCGGACATGGCCTAGTCTATCTTACTGCTGTAGCTCTTGGCCGTTCCGGCCTATTTCAACAACACGCCCGGCGCATCGCTATTTTTGTAGTCGGCATTTGCGGTGCATGGGCATCATGGGGAATCTCCGGCTGGAGTCAGCGGCAGGATGTTATCGGCGCAATCTTGTTTGTCGTGTTTCTATTATATTTATTCAAGGGCCGCTCGCCGATGGTGTACCTTGGCGCATTCTTCATCACTTCCTGGCTCGAAATTGTCGGCACCAGCGCCGGGACTTGGGCTTGGGCAATGATAGATCCTGCCTCAAATCTGCCGCAAGGCAATCCACCCAGTGGCGTTGCCGCATGGTATTGCCTGGTTGATGCCGTCGCAATCGCTGGCGCATCGCCTGCACTATATACCACGTCCAGAGCCTTGAACTATCTGCGAAACAGACAAGTGCTGGTTGGCAAATAGGTAAGTTTAGCAGCGTTCGTAATCCCAATAATCAGCCGGATTACGGTTAAAATACACGATTTATCGAATCAGTTCACCGAACACCTAAATACTGTCATGGAAAAAACCTATTCCCCACACGCAATCGAACAACGCTGGTATCAACTTTGGGAAGACAGCGGCTACTTCGCCGCCAAAAGCGAGGGCGAGTCGTATTGCATCATGATTCCGCCGCCCAACGTCACCGGCAGTCTGCACATGGGCCACGCCTTCCAGGACACCATCATGGACGCCCTGACCCGCTACCACCGTATGAAAGGTTACAACACGCTGTGGCAACCGGGCACCGACCATGCCGGCATCGCCACGCAAATGGTGGTGGAGCGCATCATCAACGCCGACGGCAAAACCCGCCACGACTTGGGCCGAGACGCGTTTATCGAGAAAGTCTGGGAATGGAAAGAAGAGTCCGGCGGCACCATCACCCGTCAGTTGCGGCGCATGGGTTCGTCGCTGGATTGGGAAAAAGAACGCTTCACGATGGACGACGGCATGTCGGACGCGGTGCAGGAAGTGTTCATCAAACTCTATGAAGAAGGCCTGATCTACCGCGGCAAGCGCCTGGTGAACTGGGACCCGGTGCTTCATACCGCCGTCTCCGACCTGGAAGTATTGTCCGAAGAAGAAAACGGTTCGATGTGGTATATGCGTTACCCGCTGACCAACGGCACCGGCCATTTATTGGTGGCGACCACCCGTCCGGAAACCATGCTCGGCGACGCGGCGGTGGCGATTCATCCCGACGACGAGCGTTACAAACATTTGCTCGGCGAATTCGTTGAGCTGCCGTTGACCGGCCGCCGCATTCCCATCATCGCCGACGAATATGTCGATCCGGAATTCGGCACCGGCTGCGTGAAGATCACTCCGGCCCACGACTTCAACGACTACGAAGTCTGGTCGAGGCATAAACAAATCTCGGCCATTGCCGACCTGCCGCATGGCGGCTTGATCAATATCTTTACCGTCGATGCGGCGATACGCGGCAACGACGACGGCTTTACTATTATTCCTGATGCCTATATTGGTCTTGATCGCTTCGAAGCCCGCAAAAAAATCGTTGCCGATCTGGACGCGCAAGGCCTGCTGGAAAAAATCGCCGACCATAAATTGATGGTGCCGCGCGGCGACCGCACCGGCGCGGTGATCGAGCCTTTATTAACCAACCAGTGGTACGTGAAAATCGCCCCACTGGCCAAACCGGCCATCGAAGCAGTGGAAACCGGCGCGATCAAATTCGTGCCGGACAACTGGAAAAACACCTATTTCGAATGGATGCGCAACATCCAGGACTGGTGCATCTCCCGGCAAATCTGGTGGGGTCACCGTATCCCAGCCTGGTACGACGATCAAGGCAATACCTACGTCGGTCACTCGGAAGCCGAAATCCGCGCCAAACATGACCTAGTGGCCGACTATCCGTTGAAACAAGACGAAGACGTGCTGGATACCTGGTTCTCGTCAGCGCTGTGGCCGTTCTCGACGCTAGGCTGGCCGGAACAAACCCCGGAATTGACCAAGCATTATCCCACCAGCGTGTTGGTCACCGGTTTCGACATCATTTTCTTCTGGGTTGCAAGGATGATCATGATGGGTTTGAAATTCCAAGGCGAAGTGCCGTTTAAGGAAGTGTACATCCACGGCCTGGTGCGCGATGCCGAAGGCCAGAAAATGTCCAAATCCAAAGGCAACGTGCTGGATCCGATCGACATCATCGACGGCATCGATCTGGAAGCTTTGGTTGCCAAGCGCGTGTCCGGCATGATGCAGCCGCATCTCGCCAAGAAAATCGAACAAGCCACCCGCAAGCAATTCCCGGACGGCATTCAATCCTTCGGCACCGACGCATTGCGCTTTACATTTGCCTCACTGGCGTCGACCGGCCGTGATATTCGCTTTGACTTGCAACGTACCGAAGGCTACCGCAACTTCTGTAATAAATTATGGAACGCGGCGCGCTACGTGTTGATGAATACCGAGGAGCAGGATAACGGTATCGATTGCGCCGAATGTACTTACAGCCAAGCAGACTTGTGGATTCTGTCACGCCTGAATCGCACCATCGCCGCTACCAACGACGCGATTAAAACCTACCGATTCGACCTCGCTGCACAAGCGATCTACGAATTCACCTGGAACGAATACTGCGACTGGTATCTGGAACTGGCGAAAATCTCGCTGCAAAGCGACGACGAAACCTTGCAACGCGGCACCCGCCAAACCTTGTTGCGCGTACTGGAAACTGTATTGCGCCTGGCGCATCCGATCATGCCGTTCATCACCGAGGAAATCTGGCAACGGGTTGGACCGTTGGCTGGCATCACCGCAGCCACCATCATGCTCCAGCCTTACCCGGAAAGCGACAACGATGTGATCAATGCGGATGCCGAAACCCAAGTGCAATGGGCAATGGACTTCATCCTCGGGATTCGCCGGATACGCGGCGAAATGAATATCGCCCCCGGCAAACCGCTGAACGTACTGTTACAAAACGGCAGCGCCGCTGACCAGGCTTACCTGAAAGAAGGCGAAAGTTATCTGTTGAAATTGGGCAGACTGGAAAGTATTATCTGGCTGGCGGCAGACGACAACGCGCCGGAATCGGCGATTGCACTGGTCGGCGACATGAAAATTTTGATTCCGATGGCCGGCCTCATCGACAAGGATGCAGAATTGGCACGATTGGATAAAGAAATCCAGCGCATCGAAAAAGAACTGCCGCGTATCGAAGGCAAGTTAAGCAATGCCGCTTTCGTCGACAAGGCTCCCACCGAGGTAATAGACAAGGAGCGCGAAAAATTGGCTGGATTGAAATCATCATTGAAAAATCTCAACGAACAATACACCAAGATCAAAGCGCTTTAATCCTCCAACCCCTCTTACCGGACCTGATCTGGCGACCCCATTGGATCGCCGGATTTAGTCTAAATGCATCCCGACTGATTTAACATCAGCTCTATTTTTTCTGCTCTTCTTGCGTTAACTCTGGCTCAGTACTGGTAACCAGTCCTGACATACATTCCACGACACTTTCCGTATAGTTTGAATGCGCATCGGCCAATGCTTTAGGCGAACCAAAGTCGGCTCGTAATTCTTCCAATGTTTTTTTGGGATCGCTAGAACTATTTAATTTTAGCATTTTTGCATAGTTCCTATAAGCGGTGCGTCTTTCAGGATCTATCGGAATTAATCCAGGCATATTACCTGCGGAAGTTTGTACTACGCATTCAGACATTTTTTCCGGCTCTATCTTGTAATCCTTAATGTCTTTCTCGACCTTCATTTGCTCAAGAACAGCCTGCTCATACTCTTGCTTTTCAGCGCATCCCGCCAAACTCAGCACGACCAAACCCATTACAATTTTTCTCATTTTTTCACTCTAATCAAACTATTTTTTAACTTGATGGTTAATAAGAGTTTTATAACCTCAGTTACTAGGCTCTTTTAACTACCTAAAAAAAACCCCTGCTACCTTTCGATAGCAGGGGTTCTTAGCTCCTTATTCTAAGCCAAAGGCTTAGAATACTTTCATTAGATGAAAGTTGGGATCAGTGGAGCGTCAACTGTTACCAATTGACGGTTGCCATTTGCATCCCAGAAGAACAGCAGACCGGCGAAACGGCTGTCTGGATCGTAGATCAAGTCAGCAAGACGGTATACTTCCCAAGCTGCGTCAGAAGCTGTAACTTCAACAGTACGTGACTCACCTGGAGCCAGTGGGCTGTTGTCGCTAACAGTCAGACCTTCTTCAGCCAACAAGTCATCTGGATAACCAGTTTCATCTTGGTGAACAGCAGGATCCAAGAAACGTACGCCAGCAGTGTTGAACTCGCCCAAACGAACAGCTGAATCGCCGTTGTTAGTAATGGTCAAGGTCATTTGCATTGCACGACCTGGTACACGGTATGTAGCATCATCAACTTTTACTGAAACAGTTGCTTCAGGCATTTGATAAGTTTTCATACCACGCAACAAACCAGCTTGCAGAGGAGTAGTTACAGGATATTTTTCGTTGGTTGCGCCCATAGAAGCAGCAACGATAACCAGAGTACCTACACCGAACAGCATGCCAACTTTTTTGTCGCCAGCTGAGATCAGAGAATCTGCTTTGCCAGTGCTAACAGCGATGTGACGTGGAACGAAGATAGGACGTTTGATCCAGAACAACAACCATGCTGTACCAATCGCATACCATACAGCATGCCAGAAGTAGACGTTGTCCAGAGCATAGTGTTCCAGGTCAATTGTTTGGCCTGTCAGAGTAGTAACAGGGTTAACAAACTCACCCATTGAACCGGTAACGGTTACCCATTTACCTGGGCCAATGATTGGGCCACCGCCTTGAACGTTCATCATAGAGTGAACGTGCCAGTCACCTGGACGACGTGCTTTCAGAAGAACTTTAAACTCATAGACTTCGCCCAGTTCCAAAGAAACAGAACGTGGAACCAGCTGACCGCCAATCCAAGAACCTGCACGGATAAATACAGGACCAGGGATACCAACGTTCAAAAACGAAACTTCTGGTTTATCAACAGTTTCAGGCCATCCTGCGAATACCAGGAATTTACCGGAAATTGTCATAGTGTCGTTAATGGCAACTTCTTCTTTTGACCAGTTCAGGTCAAACCAGTGAATTGTCCGCATACGCATAAACGCAGCCTGAGACTTTTCACCGTGAGCAGATGCTGTTGGAGCATAAAACATCGCTGCTGTCATAGTGATCAGCAGTGCGACAAAGGACAGTTTTGCAACTTTGTCTTTAATTATTTTCATATTTCCTCCTCTATTACTAGAGAATTTGTAATTAAGATCTTCTGGCAATAACCACATAACATGCCAGCGTCATTATTCAATCAAACCTTCAATTAAGAAGCGTCGTCAGCGATGAAGTCTGTTTTAGAGAACCATCTGCCGAAGAAGTGCCACAAGAAGTAAATGATGATAGAAACGAATCCAGAGAAGAACGCTGATACTGGAGCAACGTCTTTACCGAAAGTTCTTAATGTACCTTTCTCTACCATACGGATGTACTCAGGTGTACCAGTTCTTACGTAGTGGTAACCTTGCAAGTCAGCCAGAGTCATCATCATGCCATTGTATTCAACAGGAACGTGCAATGGAGCAATGATTGGCCAGTTACCTGGGTAGAACAGCAGACCATAAGCCAGACCACCAACAACAGCAGTCAGTGTCATGCTGTTACCTAACATCAGGACAACGTCAAGAACGATTGCGCCTGGGATCAGGTTAGATGGGAAGCAGATGTTAACTGGGAAGTATGTCCAGCCCCAGAAGTTCATGTATCTGTTGATCCACTCACCCAACATCAGAGCCAAAACTGACAGGGTAGCACCCAGTGGCAGTCTGTATCTCCACCACAAGCATGCTTGAACAGCCGCAGGGAATGTAATAGAAACGATAGGAGCTACGGTTACCCATAGACGTCTATCTTTCCAGTCGGTCCAGAAGTCCCAGTCACCACCGGTCAACATGTAGTGAATGTGATAACCGCCCAGAACCGCTGTGAACAGTGTAAAAAGAATCATCCAGTCAAACGTACGGGAAACTTGAACCGCTTCCGCACGAGAACGTACAGCTGATTGAGATGCGCTCATTAGCTTACCTCCTAAAGAATTAAAATTATATTTTTTCACTTCTCTCCCTTATCCTGCTCTACCTAATAGCAGAGCAGGAAAGGAGATAGTATTTTTTACTTTTATAGACTAAGCGATTAAGCCAAATCTTTTTTCAACAATTTTGTAATTGCCATTACTTCGGTGTTCACAACACCCATTACAGCCAGAGCAGCCCAACCAAAGAATACGAAACCGTAATGCAATGGAGCAACGAACAGCTCTTCCATAAACCAGAATGTGTGACCCCATTCGTTCAAACCAACGTTTGGCAGAATCATGAAAGGACCGATAACAGCAATCAGATACATCAGGTGCAGACCTTCGTGGTATGTAGGCAATCTTGTTTTTGCATACATGAAAGAAGCAGAACCGGTGATGATGTAGATTGGGTATGACAAATAGAATTCGATGATGTGACTTGGTGTGAAGTCGGTATCACGAACGATAGTTTGATGCCATGTACCATCTTGCTCGGTGAAGTAAGAAGCACCCCAGTAGATAGCCCAACCGTAGCAAACCAGCCAAGTCCAGTGCGTAAAGTGTCTTCTCAACTCTTCACGTGGAGTGATTGACATAACTTTGCGATCACGGGTTTTCCAGATGTAACCGTTGATACCTGCGAACAACAGAACTTCAAGTACCAGTTCGATGTACAGCATGTTCATCCAGTATGTTTCAAACTCTGGCGCGAATGAGTCAAGACCAGCAGACCAGCCGTAAACACCTTCATACCAACGAATGAATGAATAAAAAACCAAATAGAGCATGATACCTGCCCACAGGTTTTTTTGATTTAAAAGCGGTGCCTCCGCAGCATCAGCCTTAACTGATTCAGTTGTAGCAGCCATTTCTACCTCCTAAAAGATTATCTAAATTCCCGAACTTCTTCGGGAGTTCTTTATAGTTTCCCCTAATACCACCCTTCCGTTCGATTATGAACTTAAGGGTACCGCCTTCCTTGGAGGCGGATCGCAGTCTACCAGCTCGGCAATCCTTGTCAAGACAAATTGAACATTTTTTACCGGCAATATCGCTCCCGTTTAAGCAGCGGTGCATGGCATGCGACTTTAACGCGACCTGGATAGTGAGCAAACATCAGGATTACCAAGAACGATACTTATCGGCACTCTAAAAAATATAGTTATCGAAGCTCCAAGCCCTACCAGATTGAGTCGATAACTCTTCCGCATCCAACTCCTAAGTTAACCGATAAAAACCGTCATTTAACACCCAAAGGCCAATCGCATTTTCGCTCCGCCAACCGTAGATTCGCACCTGAAACCAATTGGGACCACCATTGCTATAAAAGCTGATCGATTGCTTCTATTACCGCCTCCGACGAAAGATTATCAAGACAAGCGCTATAGCTTTGCCGATGCCTGTCACAACCTTCAAGCTGGCAAGGCACACACCCTCGTGCAGACACGCCCTGCAACAAATAAACGTTATTGATACGTTGCGATCCAGACGAAGCAAAGGGTGAATTATCGTTTGCATATCCGGCCGGCCATGGCGCCCATTTTTTGGGATCGGTCGGACCAAAAATGGCAATAGTGGGAATACCGGTTGCCGCTGCCAAATGTGTAATCCCAGTATCAGGCCCGATAAAAAGCCTTGCGCTTTCGATCAACGCAGTCAATTGCGCTAAGGACAGGCTCCCAGCCAAATTACATGTCGACGGAGGCAACTTCCGCTGCAAATCCCGCAACGCCTCTCGCTCTTCCGTCTGAGAACTGCCGGTCAATACGACCTGAAAACCCATTCGATTTAAGTGATGTGCAACTTTAATCCAGCCCTCGCTATGCCACTGTTTGTATCGCCATTGCGGCATAACATGCAGCACCGCATATTTCCCCGCCTGAAGAAAGGCAGTATTTTCACAAGATGTTCGTGGCGGCGTTAGCCGGTAACAAGGCGCAATATTCAGTGGCTGGCAAAAGCGCAGATTTTCCAGAACGGAATGAGAATGCTGCCCATCAAATTCCAACGCCCTGTCCAACAACAGGCGCTTCCAGGCGCTTTTCACCCCTCCTCCCGACACAAACCCCATGCTGCACTTTCCCGACAACACCGCACATAAGATAGGCCGATCCCCCGCCTGAGTCGAAATCGACAAATCGTAACGGCGAAATAATTCGTACAACAATTTGCCAAAGCTTAATAGGCTAGGTTTTCCGGCAATAGGGATAAGCCTATCGATATCCGGATTGCCCTCCAACATGCCGACATTACCGGCAGGCAACAGAACATCTATCACCGCCGCCGGGCAAGCCTGCCTCAAGGAACTTATCAACGGCGTGACCAACAAGGTATCGCCAAGATAACGCAGGGTTATCACCAAAATGCGTTTAGGTTGTATATTGGCGGGCTGGCGTTCTGGCATGCGGGCGTCAAGATTGAAAGATAGAAAAACTGTAATTTTAAAGGTAAACAGTATTGAACAAGCTAGAGAATTCAACCAAAACCATGACCGACAGCCAAGTATATAAACGCCTAATGCGTTTTGTACTGCCTTACTGGCGCATGTTTGGCATCAGCGCCGTTGGTTTCGCCATTTACGCCGCCACCGAACCCGCCGTTGTAATGATTATTCAGCGCATCATCGATAGTTTCGGCAGCCAAGATAAAACCGGCATCGAATACTTACCGATGCTGTTTATCGGCTTGTTTTTGGTTCGCGGAGTAGGTGCGTTTTTGGGCAATTATTATCTGGCACGAATTTCCGGCAATCTGATACATAAACTGCGCTGCGAAATCTTTAACCATTACACTCGCCTGTCGGTGCAGTATTTCGACAGCCATAACAGCGGCTACATGATTTCCCGCATCACCAACAACATCGGCGAAGTCACTCGCGCCACATCGGACTCGATACGCTCCTTCGTGCGCGAAGGTTTTACCGCGCTGGGCTTGCTTTGGTACCTAGGCTACACCAACCTGCAATTGTCGCTAGTATTCTTAGCGATAGCACCGGTAGTTGTGCTGATGGTGCGTTACGTCGGCAAACGTTTAAAACGCTTGAGCCGCAACATGCAGGACACGGTCGGCGATTTGACGCATATCACCTCGGAAATGGTATCCGGCAACCGCATCGTCAAGAGCTTTGGCGGCGAAACATATGAACGCCAGCGCTTTAAAGAATGCAGCCTGGAAAACCGCAGACAGTACCGTAAGCTGATCATGACAGTCTCCCTGAATAACCCCTTGATGCAACTGCTGATTTCCTTTGCCTTGGCCGGCATGATGTATCTGGCCTTGATTATCATGAAAACCTCCAGCGCCGGCGAGTTCGTCGGTTTCTTTACCGCCGCGTTCCTGCTCCCGAAACCCATACGCCAATTGAGTGACGCCAACGCCGAGATCCTGCGGGGCATTGCCGCAGCCGAATCGCTGTTTGAAGTATTGGACGAACCCGGTGAAATCGACCAGGGCGACTATGAAACGCCCCGCAGCCAAGGCAGAATAGAGTTTAAAAATCTAAGCTTCAGTTATACGGAAAGCGATACGCCGGCATTACGCAACATCAATCTCACGATCGAACCCGGACAAACCGTGGCGCTGGTCGGCGCCTCCGGCGGCGGCAAAAGCACCTTGATCAATCTGCTGCCCCGCTTTTACGACTACGATCAGGGTGAAATTTTGGTCGATGGCATCGAACTTAAACACTATCGACTCGAGTCGTTAAGACGGCAAATTGCCTTAGTAACGCAAAATGTCACGCTATTTAACACCTCTGTTGCCAACAACATCGCTTATGGAACCCTGGAAGGCTCCAGTCGCGCACAGATCGAACAAGCCGCCAAAGACGCCTACGCGATGGACTTCATCGGCAAAATGTCGCAAGGCCTGGACACCGAAATCGGCGAAAACGGCGTAAAGCTTTCGGGTGGCCAACGCCAGAGACTCGCTTTGGCAAGGGCGCTACTGAAGGATGCACCGATTCTGATCCTGGACGAAGCGACATCGGCGCTGGATACCGAATCGGAACGCTATATTCAAGCGGCTCTAAACCGGGTAATGCAAGGCAGGACGACCCTGGTGGTTGCCCACCGCCTGTCGACCATAGAAAGTGCCGATGTCATCCTGGTGATGGACAAAGGTCAAATTATCGAACAAGGCTCGCATCAGGAATTGCTGGCTCGCGGCGGCGCTTACGCCAAACTACACAAAATGCAATTTCAGGATAGCGCCGCCGAACACGCTTCGCAGCAACAACCGACACCAATCGAAAACTAATTCGTCAATAACTGTCGTTGGAACAAATAATAACCGACCTCGCCGGCTGCCTTATTTTTAAGCAGCCGCCAGTTGGCCGGCATATCGACCAACGTTAGATTACGCTCCGCTTCAACGTATATTTTTGCATAGCTGCTCAACCAACCTAGCCGCTCCAACTGTTGGCAAGTCGGCATCACCCGATCTTGTCCGAACGGCGGATCAAGGAAAACCAGATCGAAACTTTCCGGTTGTGCTTGCAAAAAACGAGCAACGTCGAGAGATACGACCTCCATCTGCTTCGCTTGCAAGACGGCGATATTTTCCTTCAGCTTCCGACAGGCCTTGGGATTACTTTCCACCTGCACCACACGCTTCGCGCCTCTGGAAGCCGCCTCAAACCCCAAGGCACCGCTGCCCGCATACAAATCCAGACAGCGGCTATTGGCGACATCGGTCTGCAACCAGTTGAACAAGGTTTCCCTGACACGCGACGGCGTGGGACGCAAACCCGGCGCATCGTCGAAGACGACTTGCCGGCTGCGCCACTCGCCGCCGATGATACGCAGTTTATTCGTCACGCTATTTACCGTCGTCAGCCTCGGCTGCTGGCTCGGCAGCGGCTCGGGACCCAGTGCCGCCGACCGTCACGGTTTGCAGCAACTCAGGCTTGATTCGCCGCTGAAAGGCATCCTTAATCGCCGCCGTAGTAACGGCTTCGATCTTGCTTTGAAAAACGTCGAGATAATCGAGAGGCTGCTGATAAAAACCTATCATCGTCACATAGTCGGTCAGCTTGCTGTTGGTGTCGATACGCATCGCAAAACCGCCGGTAATGTTTTGCTTGGCAGCCGTCAGCTCCGATTCGCTAGGGCCTTTATCGATAAAGTCACGCAACGTGGCATTCATCACTTCAACGGCTTTCGCGGCCTGATCGTTACGGGTTTGCAAGCCCATCACAAACGGCCCCTGCCGGTAAAGCGGAGCGAACTGGCTGTAAGCGCTGTAGGCCAAGCCTCGTTTCTCGCGAACTTCATCAAACAACTTCGACACCATGCTGGCGCCGCCCAAAATATGATTGCCGACATATAAAGAAAAATAATCGGGATCCTTGCGATAGGTTCCCGGCATACCGGCCATCACATGGGTTTGCGTGGACGGAAAGTCGATATGCTGAGTGCTGGACTGCGTCGGCATCGCCACCGGCGGAATTTCGACCGGCTTTTCGCCGACCGCCAACCCATCCATCAAGGACTGGGCAATATGCTCGGCCTGTGACCGGCTCAAATCGCCGACGATGACGACAATCGCATTCGCCGACACATAAAACTTCTTATAAAAGTCTTTAAGATCGCCGGCTTCGAATCCAGCCACGGTTTGCACCACACCTTCTTCGGGATGGGCATAAGGGTGATCGTGATAGAGCGCCTTGTTAAACGCGATGCCGGCCAATGCCGCCGGCGATTCTTCCCTATGTTTCAAGGCCGCCAGTGTGCGATTTTTTTCGCGCTGAAAATCGGCCTCGTTGAAAACCGGACGAGTCAAAATGGTTTGAAACGTCGCCAAGGCCTTGTCGAACAGGACTTTATCGGTCAGGCTGCGCAACGACAACCAGGCCATATCTTCGGAAACGCCGGTAGAAAATGTCGCACCGACCGATTCGAAACGCTGAGCAATTTCATCGGCATTCCAATCGCCGGCACCGCTATCCAGCATGCCCGAAGTCAGCGCGGCCAGACCGAATTGGGCATCGTCGCGGGCGCTACCGGCATCGAAGGTGACACGAACGTCGGCCATCGGCAATGAAGGCGTATTGACATAATAAACCCGGCTGCCTTGCGAGGTTTGCCATTGCTCGATTTTCACTACCGCCCAGCTCGTCTGGCTAAGCACTAACAGCAATAATCCAATCAAATTAAAACGCATGATGACCTCCTATCATTTTGGCGGGTTTGGGCGATTCGGTAATGGGCTGGGGATCGAGATAGGCAATGCTGAGATTGTCTTCTATCAAATATTTTCTAGCCACTTCCCGCACCTGCTCGGCGGTCACCTGATTGATCTTGCCGACATACTCATCGGCCTTTTGCCAGCCTATACCGACGGTTTCCAACATTCCCAACTGCATGGCCTGATAAAAATTGGAATCTTTTTGGTAAACATTGCTGGCCAGTACCTGAGCCTTGATACGCTGCAACTCCTCGCTGCTGACCAGATCGGTTTTCAATTGATAAACCTCCTCTTTCAAGGCATATTCCATATCGAACACCGTGCGGCCTTCCGCCGGCGTTGCTTCCAGCATGAACGTTTCCGGCAATCGGGCCGTCAGATCGTAACCGGCACCGGCCGATACCGCGATTTCCTTGCCTCGAACCAGACGCGAAGGCAAGCGCGCGCCATTGCCGCCGTCGAGAATACCGGCCAACACTTCCAGCGCATAGGCTTCCCATTCCGGCTTAGCGGTTTTCAGTACCGGTACTTTATAACCCATCATCAGATACGGCAGCTTGGCCGGGGCTTTAACGGTAATTTTCCGCACACCCTTTTGTTCGATTTCGTCCTGGGGTTTCAATGGCTTGATGACACTAGGCTGCAAGCCGGCAAAATATTTCTCGGCCAGTTTGATTACCTGTTCGCTGTCAACATCGCCGACCACCACCAATGTGGCGTTGTTGGGCGCATACCATTGCTGATACCAAGCCTGTAAATCCTCGACCTTATAATTGGCGATGTCGGACGGCCAGCCGATTACCGGGTTTTTGTAGGGGCTGTTGACGAACGCCACCGCATTGAACTGTTCCTGAGTCTTGGAACGAGGCTGATCGTCGGTACGCATCCGCCGCTCCTCGGTCACCACCTGCAACTCCTTGTTCAACTCTTCGGCTTTCAGATCCAGATTGCGCATCCGGTCGGATTCCAGCTTGAAGCTGATTTCCAGCCGGGATTTTTCCATGGTTTGAAAATAAGCGGTGTAATCGCTGCCGGTAAACGCATTTTCCTGGCCGCCGTTCTCGGCGATGATCCTGGAAAATTCGCCAGCCGGATATTGTTTGGTGCCCTTGAACATCATGTGTTCCAGCATGTGGGAGATGCCGGTGATACCGCCGGGTTCGTAGCTGGAACCCACCTTGTACCAGACCTGGGAAACCACCACCGGCGCGCGGCGATCCTCCTTGACCAAAATTTTCAAACCATTGCCAAATACATGTTCATGCACTTTGCCGTCCTCTGCATAAGCCGACAGGACGGGGCAAAGCAGCATCAATGCCGCGAAACCCTGTTTCGTAAACCCCAATTTCATAAATCCCTCGTTGATGGAAAAAGTGAGCGCCTGTGATGATTTCAATAATCAAAGGTTCACTGTTATTCTATATGTTTAAAGCTAAAAGAAACTATTCGGAAGCGAATGACTGATAAAAGCGCTGCACTTTCCTTCAAAAACTATCTGGAACTCTGCAAACCCAGGGTTGTTGCCCTGATCGTATTCACCGCCATCGTCGGCATGCTACTGGCCGTACCCGGCATGCCGCCGCTCGACAAATTTATCTACGGCACCATCGGCATTGCCTTGGCGGCCTCCTCAGCCGCCGCCATCAATCACTTCATCGATCAAAAAGCCGATGCGGAAATGACCCGCACCAAACACAGGCCCTTGCCGATGGGCGACCTCAGTTCGCAACGCGTACTGGTTTTCGCCGCCGTCATCGGCACGATTGCCATGGCCTTACTGATCGTCAAAGTCAACGCCCTCACCGCATTCCTGACCTTCTTGTCGCTAATCGGCTATGCGGTGATTTACACGGTTTACCTGAAAAAAATGACCCCGCAGAACATCGTCATCGGCGGCGCAGCCGGCGCTGCACCGCCGGTATTGGGCTGGGCGGCGATCACCGGCGAAGCCCATCCTCACGCCCTGCTGCTGTTCCTGATCATATTCGTCTGGACGCCGCCGCACTTCTGGGCGCTGGCCATCGCCCGCCGCGAGGAATATGCCAAGGTCGAAATTCCGATGTTGCCGGTCACCCATGGCGTGGAATTTACCCGTTTGCAAATTCTGCTCTGGACCATATTATTGCTGATCACCACCTTGCTGCCTTATCTAACCGGCATGAGCGGCCTGATTTATCTGATCGTGGCAATAACGCTCGGCCTCGGCTTTATTTATTTCGCCGTGCAGATGATGCGTAAAAAAGACAATAAGACCGCGATGCGCACCTTCGGCTATTCGATTGTTTATCTGATGCTGATTTTTGCGGCCTTGCTGATCGATCACTATTTCCCACTTTCGCTGTCATGACCCTATCGACTCAAGAACATCCCTTCGCCGAATTCATCAAGATCCTGGGCAAAGGCAAAAAAGGCTCGCGGCCATTGACCCAGGACGAAGCCTATCGGGCCATGAAAATGGTACTGGCAGATGAAGTGCTGCCGATTCAGCTGGGCGCTTTTCTGATGCTGATGCGGATCAAGGAAGAAACTTGCGAGGAATTGGCCGGCTTCGTACAGGCCGCCAAGGAATCTATCGATTGCTCCCAGCAAACGGTGCGAGTCGACCTCGACTGGTCGTCGTATGCGGGCAAACGCCGGCATCTGCCGTGGTTTCTGTTGTCAACCTTGCTGCTGGCGGAAAATGGCGTCAAGGTTTTCATGCATGGCGCGGGCGGCCATACCGAAGGCCGGGTTTATACCGAAAAAGTCCTGCAATTTTTAGGTATAGCCTCCGCCACATCGATTGCCGAAGCCGAACAACAACTGACACAACACAACTTCAGCTATCTGTCGCTGGCACACATTTGCCCGCCACTCTACGACATGATCAATCTGCGTCCGGTGATGGGTTTGCGTTCGCCGGTGCATACCCTGGTCAGGCTGCTGAATCCGTTCAACGCCAGCCATAGCATTCAGGGCATATTCCATCCCAGCTACCGGCAGGTACATCAAAAAGCCGCTCTGCTGCTCGGCCAGGCGCATATGGCGGTGTTAAAAGGCGAAGGCGGCGAAACCGAGCGCAACCCGGATGTCGAATGTCTGGTGCAGAGCGTTAACGGCGAAGAACTCAGCGACGAAATCTGGCCGGCCCTGTTCGAGCGTCGGCACATGAAGGCCGAAGAGCTTGATCCACGGCAATTGGCTCAACTGTGGCATGGCGAAATCAGCGATGAGTTTGCAGAGGCGACGATCATCGGCACTGCGGCGGTAGCCTTGAAACTGTTGGGGAAAGCCGATAATCAACAGCAAGCTCGGCAACTGGCGGAGCAATACTGGCTTGACCGCGACAAACAACGTTTTTCAACCTAAAGCCTGCTCGGAACGCACAAAATGCGGAACACCCTTGATTTCATCCCGCTCCATGTGCAAGTACTGCAAACCCAGCAAGGTTGAATTGTAATCGCGCTCGACCCAGATGACCTGCACCTCACCCTGCAATTCAAGATGCTTGAAATCGAAATGGGTTACCGTGCCGGTTTCAACTTCGACGCGCCCCGAAATGCGTATCATCAGGCCGTCCACCGAGACATTCTCGGTATTGAACGCATAATCGAAGCCGTTAAAAACAATGTGCCCCGGCGCGGTCATGTTTTTGCGGTAAGCCCTGCGATTGTAAAGCAGATTGTCTATATCGTAAGACAGGTTGCGGAACTCGATACCAATCTGAATACCCTCCTTGGTTGACTCGGCCCTAACCACTTCCGCCTCGCCCGCCAAACGCATCTCGGGAAGATAAATATCGATTATCGGCGAAACTTGCAAGGCCTGAAACATGTCCTTGATGTCGTTAACCAATCCATCCATCTTTAATTCAGCCAACAAACCGGTCAATGAAATATTCAATAAATGAATTTCATGCTCAACCAAACCGAGGTAGATTAGACCGGTACCAGTCAGCGTTTTCCGATAAGCGCGATCTTCTATATTTGGACTTGATCTCACCATAAAATCCTTATTGGGCAATCAACTCTTTGAACGAGTCTTAAGATAAGAAATGAACAACCGATTTTTAATCATCGCAAGTCTAACCGTTTTATCCGCCTGTACAACAGCCCCACCGAAAAATCCTGAAAATATTTGTGCGATTTTCCGTGAAAAAGACGACTGGTATCAAGCCACCCTGGGTTCGGCGCGGCGCTGGGGGGTGCCCATCGCCGTGCAAATGGCCATCATCCACCAGGAATCCCGCTTCGTCGCCGATGCCCGGCCGCCCCGCCCTATGATCCTCGGCTTTATCCCTTGGTTCCGCTCCAGCAGCGCCTATGGCTATCCGCAAGCCAAGGACGAAACCTGGGCCGACTATCAGCAAAAAGCCGGCAACTGGTGGGCGGATCGCGAGGATTTTAGCGACAGCTGCGATTTCGTGGCCTGGTACTGTGCGACCAGCAATAAAAAACTCGGCATTTCAACTTCCGATGCCAACAATCTGTATCTGACATACCACGAAGGTCTCGGCGGCTTTCAGCGCAACAGCCATTTGCCGAAACAATGGCTGTTGAATGCCGCGCAAAAAGTTCATCAACGTGCCCTGCGCTATGACGCGCAACTGGCAACCTGCAGACAGGAGCTGGACGCTGAAAACTGATAAACTAGCGCCTCACTAACCAACCGGGAGATTCCGTGAAAACCATGAAACACCGCGTTATCGCAACTTTAATCGCTTTTACAATAGGATTTGCTATGTTCTCTATGGCCAACGCCACCACACCAGCCGAAAACAAAGCCGCGGGCGAAGCCTTCCTGGCCGAAAACGCCAAGAAACCCGGCGTCGTCACCACCGCCAGCGGCCTGCAATATCAAGTCATCACCGAAGGCACCGGCGCCACCCCCGGCGCCACCGACAATGTCACCGTGCATTATCAAGGCACCACCCTGGACGGCAAGGAATTTGACAGCTCCTACAAACGCGGCGCACCGGCTACATTCCCCTTGAACCGCGTCATCGCCGGCTGGACCGAAGGTCTGCAATTGATGAAGGAAGGCGGCAAATCCAGACTGTTCATTCCATCCAATCTGGCTTATGGCGAGCGTGGGGCTGGTCGGGATATTGGGCCTAATGCGGCGTTGATTTTTGAAGTTGAGTTGATTAAGGCCAAGTAAGGTTTTGGCTTGCAGCCGGTGGCGGGTTTGCTGGCTGCTTTTGAGCTTTATTTGAAGTGTCGCTACGCGACTGATGTTTTAATGCCGGTTCTCGCACCGGCAGGCGAGTTACTTTTCTTTGCTTAGCCAAAGAAAGGCCACCCGGACGCCGCTTATCTCACTCGGCCCATCCCTGTGTGCGCCTCGCCCTACGGGTGCGATGCATGCAAATCGGCTATCCTGCCGATTTGTCCTCCGCTTCTCGCTTTCGACAAGGGTCGGCAGAAGGGCCGTTCTTGGCCCTTCTGCCGACGCGCCGCATCCATGCGACGCCACTAACGGGCTGATCCCGCCGAAATCTCCGGTGTTCGGCACGGCATACGGGAGAAAACCAACCCCAGGCGATCACTCGTGCAACGATCGCATAAGATCATTTCGACGAATAGCTAATTGCGACCCAGGCTGTGTCAAAACGCCAAGTCTAGTAAAATAAGCGCACGGCCACTGAAGGGGAGCGTCGATGAAACGATTCATCCAAGGTACGGAGCGAAGCCAAATTATTCTGTTTCCTGAGCAGTTGGAAGATTACGTTGCCGAAGATAACCCGGTTCGTGTTGTTGATGTCTTTGTCGAACAACTCGACTTGGTTCAATTAGGCTTTGAAGGGGCGGCACCGATGAAAACCGGACGCCCGGCCTATCATCCGGCCATCCTTCTCAAGCTCTACATATACGGTTATTTAAACCGCATCCAATCGAGTCGCCGCCTGGAACGCGAAAGCCAGCGCAATCTTGAGTTAATATGGTTGTTGGAGCGACTGACGCCCGACTTCAAAACCATCGCTAATTTCCGCAAAGATAACGGCAAGGGTATTCGCAAAGTCTGTAGCCAATTTGTGGCGCTGTGCCGCCAGTTGAATCTACTGGCAGACGTGACGGTTGCCATTGATGGCAGTAAATTCAAGGCCGTCAATAATCGCGACAACAATTTCACCGCGAATAAAATCCAACGCCGTCGCGAGCAAATCGAAGCCAGTATTGAGCGTTATCTGGTGGCATTGGAAACGGCGGATCGGCAAGAACAGGCCGACTTCATGGCCGCAAAAATTCAACGCTTGCAAGACAAAATTACCCTGCTGAAAGCGCAAATGACCAAGCTCGATAGCCTCGAAATCGAATTGCAAAAAACGCCGGATAAGCAAATTTCCTTAACCGACCCGGATGCTCGTTCCATGGCGACCAGTGGCCGTGGCACCGGTATCGTCGGTTACAACGTTCAAACCGCCGTCGATACAAAAAACCATCTCATTGTGGCCCACGAAGTCACCAATGTAGGCCATGATCGAAATCAATTGGCTAACATGGCCGAGCAAGCCAAAACGGCCATCGGTGCCGACGAACTCATCGCTATCGCGGATCGCGGTTATTTCAGTAGCGAAGAAATCCGTAAATGTCATGAAAACAGCATTGTTCCCATGGTGCCCAGATGCACGACGTCAGGTGCCAAGGCCGACGGTCGATTCGATAGAGCCGACTTTATCTTTGATACCGAAAAAAATGAATACCGGTGCCCGGCGGGGCAACGCCTGATCTGGCGATTTTCAAGAGTTGAGCATGGGCTAACCTTACATCGATATTGGAGTTCGCACTGCCCACAGTGCCCGATCAAAGCGCAATGCACGCCGAGTGATTATCGCCGGGTAAGCCGCTGGGAGCATGAAGACATTCTTGATGCGATGCAAACCCGCTTGGACAAGACGCCGGACGCCATGCGCATACGCCGACAGACTGTAGAGCACCCATTCGGTACGCTCAAGGCTTGGATGGGCTCAACCCATTTTTTAACCAAGACCCTGAACAAGGTCAGCACCGAAATGAGTCTACACGTATTGGCCTACAACCTTAAAAGGGTAATGAATCTTCTGGGAACCACCGGGCTGGTAGACGCAATGGTGGCCTGATGGCCATTAATTGCGCTTGTTTAACTGGTTACCGGAGGCTGTCCGCATTAAATGGGTCAAATCAAGTCGATAAACCCGTAAACTCCATTGATAAGCCCTAGCCTCTCACGATAGCGAGAACTCAGCAGAATTGGCCGATAACTGCCGGAAATCCAATCTGTTAGACGTTTTTACACGGCCTGGACCCAAAAGAGTCTTTCAATAGCGACATAGGAATATGGCTGCCATGTTTTATTTAACTGACATCCAGCTTTCAATCTATCTCTATCCAAACCAAGTGGCGCAGCAGCTATCAACAAAGGTATATTCTGCCGGATGATAAAATATTTACGCCCCGCTGTATCTATTTTAGGGGTGCATGCTAATTTGGCCACGAAGGGTTTATAAATAAATGCATACGAGTCGAATAGAAGCACAGCATGTCTGAACTGGGTGACGATCTCAATAACGACAATGCGGTCTACAAAACCCTATTGGAGTCGACCAAGGCAATCCCTTGGAAGATCGACTGGGCCAGCATGAAGTTTGCCTACATTGGCCCGCAGATAGAGCTTTTACTGGGATGGAGCCAAGATAGTTGGATATCTGCAGAAGACTGGGCAATGCGTATACACCAGGAGGACCGGGAATATGTAGTGAATTTCTGTATTTCGCAATCGAAGGCCGGCATGGACCACGAGGCCGACTACCGCGCACTGACTAAGGACAACGGTTATGTCTGGATTCGCGATGTCGTGCACGTGGTACGCAACGAGAAAGGCGAAGTCGATTCCTTAATTGGCTTTATGTTCGACATTAGTGAGCGAAAGAAGACCGAAGAGAAGTTAATCAGTCTTCAAAAAGAATTGGAAGCCCTCTCATTTAAAGACGGACTGACGGGTATTGCCAATCGGCGCATGTTCGATTCAAGCCTGGATACCGAGTGGGTAAGTGCACGCCGCAGCAACCAGCCGCTCTCTCTAATCGTGCTCGACATAGATTTTTTTAAGCAATACAACGACCTCTATGGGCATATCCAGGGCGACAAGTGCTTGACGAATGTCGCCCAGACACTGAATCTTGCGGCTACTCGCCCAAGGGATATCGTTGCACGTTTTGGTGGTGAGGAATTTGTACTGTTGCTCCCGGAAACAGATGAAAGTGCCGCGCTGAAGGTTGCCGAACGTTGTCATCGCCTCATCGAGAAACTGAAAATTCCGCATGAAAAATCGGCTATCAGTCCGTTTGTAACTGCCAGTATGGGTGTTGGAACCATCAACCTTCCTGCCGAGATGTCGCCCGAAAACTTCATCCAAGCCGTCGACAAACTGCTTTATGCTGCCAAACAGAAAGGCAGGAACCGAATCGAATGTCACAAAGTAGCCAACTGCTGCTAGTCGCCTCGATAGTTAAGATTCAAATGGTACTGCGCCGACGCCGATAAGCTTCCAAAGCTGGGGCGGTTTTTTCTCCCGTATGCCGCGCCGAGCACCGGAGCTTTTGTAGAGACAAATCGGCAGGATAGCCGATTTGCATGCGTAGCACCCGAAGAGCGAGGCACCAGGACGTACCGAGTGAGTAGCCCGCAGGGGTGCAGCATGAATGCCGCACGTCGGTAGAGGGGCAGGAAGCCCCTTCTGTCGATCCCCGTCGAAAGCGAGGAGCGGAGGGAATAAGCAGCATCCGGGCCGCCTTTTCTTTGGATACTTTCTTTTGGCGACGCACAAATTCGCCAGGAGCGAATTTGAACAGCCAAAGGCTGGCCAGAAGGGCGAAAACCATGGATGGTTTTCGTAGCAGAAAGTACCTCGCCCACTGGTGCGAGAACCGGCTTCAAACATCCGTCGCGATAGCGACACATAAAACTCTCCCGCCCTCAACCGTTTGATTTACAATGCCGACAGAGCAAAATGCCACTGGAGACATCCCATGCAACCACTAAAAATCAATGCCGAATGGGACGATGAGGCGCATGTCTGGATAGCCACCAGCGACGAAGTGGACGGGCTTGCCATTGAAGCCAGTACGGTTGATGCCCTGATCGAACGACTGAAAATTGTTATTCCGGAATTGCTTGAGGCGAATCAGCAAGGCGGGGAAAACGATGATTTTCCGTTTATGCTGGATGGTTTTTTTGCACGCAAAACCGATACCAGCCACTGTCACTAATGGGTGACTTTACTCCGCCACTCAAAAAGCTGCTTAAACTGCATGGCTGTTATCTAGCGAGACAAGGCAAAGGCGATCATGAAATATGGTTCAGCCCCATATCCCAAAAGCATTTTGTCGTCGATGGCAAAATAAAATCGCGCCACACGGCGAATGCGGCGCTGCAACAAGCCGGATTAGAAAAGCAGTTCTGAACGTCGAACTTCGCCAGCAAAAAACCGCCGCGACGGCAACACATTCTAGTATCCTACGCGACCATTCAGTACTCAGTCGCAAACCATGACTCAATACCAACTCTTCGCCACCACGCCCAAAGCGATGGAAGGCATCCTCGCCAACGAAATCAAAGCCCTGGGCGGCCAGAACGTCCGCGAAAAAATGGCCGGCGTCGCCTTCGAGGGCGATCTGGCGCTGGCTTACCGGGTGTGCCTGTGGTCGCGTACCGCCAACCGGGTGTTTCTGCCCTTGAGCAGCTTCGAAGTCAAGTCCCAGCAGGATTTGTACGACGGCGTCAAAAAAATCAACTGGTTCGAACATCTCAAACCCGACGACAGCCTGGCAGTGTCGTTCAGTTCCAAGAACAATCCCGCGATCAACAACACCCATTTCGGCGCCTTGAAGGTCAAGGACGCCATCGTCGACCAGATGCGCGCCAAGTTCAACAAACGCCCCAACATCGACACCGATAGGCCCAGCATTCGCGTCAATGTGTATCTGCACAACGAAACCGCTCAACTGAGCCTGGATTTGTCCGGCGAGAGTTTGCACAAACGCGGCTACCGCGACGTCAGCATCGCCGCGCCGATCAAGGAAAACCTGGCGGCGGCGATCTTGCTGCGCGCCGGCTGGCCGAAGATTGCCGAGCAAGGCGGTTCGCTGCTCGATCCGATGTGCGGCTCAGGCACCATGCTGCTGGAAGGGGCGATGATCGCCGCCGATTACGCGCCGGGTTTACAGCGCGATTATTTCGGTTTCCTGGGCTGGAAGAAGCACGATGCCGTACTATGGCAAAGCCTGCTGGACGAAGCCATACAACGCCGCGACGCCGGTTTGAGCAAAATGCCGGTGATCGTCGGTTTCGATCAGGACCGGCGCACCGTGGCGACGGCCTTGCAGCATGTCGAAAACGCAGGTCTCTCCGGCAAGATTCATATCGAACGGCGCGACATCGACGATGCGGCCGCTGCGGAAAGCTGGCCCAAGGGCCTGATCGCCTGCAACCCGCCCTACGGCGAACGCTTGGGCGACGAGGCGGAAACCTCCGAGCTGTATCGCCGCTTCGGCGAGGTGCTGAAACAGCGTTTCGTCGGCTGGCAGGTGGCGATGATCATCAGCAATCCGGAACTAGGTTTTCGATTGGGCGTGCGTTCGCAAAAACCGATCACCTTGTTCAACGGCGCGTTGGAGTGCAAATTGCTGCGTTTCAATATCGAAGACCAGGCTTTTTTCGAACCCAAAGCCAAATCCCAGCAGGAACGCATCGAGCAAATCAGCCGCCGAGCCGAAGCCGAGCAGCCCGATAATCAAGCCGAAATGTTCGCCAACCGCCTGCGCAAGAATCTGAAAAAAATCGGCAAATGGGCCAAGCAAAATAATGTCAGTTGCTACCGGCTGTACGACGCCGACCTGCCGGAATACGCGGTGGCGGTAGATGTCTATCAAGGTGAAAAGACCTGGGTCAACGTCCAGGAATACGAATCGCCCAAGACCATCGATCCGGCCAAGGCCAATCAGCGCCTGGCCGGGGCGATGGTGGAAATCCCCAAGGTGCTGGAGATACCCAAGGAACAGGTATTTCTGAAAATCCGCCGTAAGCAGAAGAGTACCGATCAGTACGAGAAACAGGGCGAATCCGGCCGCTTTCATGTCGTCGAGGAAGGCGGCTGCAAGTTTTGGGTCAATTTCGAGGATTATCTGGACACCGGCCTGTTTCTGGATCACCGGCCGATACGCTTGCTGATTCAACAGCAAGCCAAGGGCAAACGTTTCCTGAATCTGTTCGCCTATACCGGCAGCGCCAGCGTGCATGCGGCGGTCGGCGGCGCGGCCTCCAGCGTCACGGTCGATATGTCCAATACCTATCTGGATTGGGCCAAGCGCAATTTCGACCTGAACGGCATCAGTGGCGACCATAAACTGCTGCGGGCCAATTGTCTGCAATGGCTGGCCGAGCAGGCCGGCGCCAAAGACAAACCGCAATTCGACCTGATCTTTCTCGACCCGCCGACCTTTTCCAATTCCAAGAAAATGGACGAGGCCTTCGACATCCAGAGCGATCATCGGCAACTGCTGCGCAATGCCGCCGCGTTGCTGGCGCCGGGCGGAGCCTTGTATTTTTCCACCAATTTCCGCCGCTTCAAATTGGACCGGGAGGCGTTGGCGGATTTGAAAATAGAAGACATCAGCGCCGCGACGATACCGGAAGATTTCGCCCGCGACGCCAAGATTCATTATTGCTGGAGGATCACGCGATGAGCGAATGCTTGCACATCATCGTCAAAGGCCGGGTGCAGGGCGTTTATTTTCGGGCCTATACCCAAAAACAGGCGGTGAAGCTGAATGTAAACGGTTTTGTTAGAAATCTGGCCGACGGCAGTGTCGAAATCGTCGCCAGCGGCCATCCGGAAGACCTGCAAAAACTGGTTTCCTGGTGCCACAAGGGGCCGGTACTAGCCAAGGTTAGCGCGGTCATCGTTAACCCGCACGATAGCGGCGAAATGTTCGAGAGTTTCGAGATTCGGTAAGCTGAGTTGAGTGCAATAAATCCCAGTTTCAATGTCGCTGATGCAGGGTTTCGCTACCACTCTACCCGGCCAACGAGTTGCCAAACAAGTTATAAAGAATTTGATTGTCGAATCGGATTACAATAGTGGCTATTTATTGTTTAGGCGTTTGGCGAAAAAACATGAAGCTTTGTATCGCCCAAACCGGCAGGAATTACTTTGGCTGATCAAATTATTAGAATTGCAACCCGGCAAAGCCCGTTAGCATTGTGGCAGGCCGAACACGTCGCGGCTAGGCTGCAGCAAGCGTTTCCGCAACTGAAAACCGAGCTGGTGAAAATGGTCACCCGTGGCGACAAGATTCTCGATGCACCGCTGGCCAAGGTCGGCGGCAAGGGCCTGTTCGTCAAGGAACTGGAACAGGGCATGCTGGAAGGCACCGCCGATATCGCCGTACATTCGATGAAGGATGTGCCGGTGGAGTTTCCGGAAGGCCTGCATCTGGCGGTGATTTTGGACCGCGAAGATCCCACCGATGCCTTCGTATCCAATAAATACCGCAGCCTGGCCGATTTGCCGGCCGACGCCCGTATCGGCACCTCCAGTCTGCGCCGCCAATGCCAGATCAAGGAAAAATTCCCGAATGCGGAGATTCTCAGCCTGCGCGGCAACGTCAACACCCGCCTCGCCAAGCTCGACGCCGGCGAATACGACGCCATCATCCTGGCCTCGGCCGGCTTGAAACGCTTGGGACTAGCCAATCGCATCACTGCCCGGTTAACGCCGGACGAGAGTTTGCCGGCGATGGGGCAAGGTGCGATCGGCATCGAATGCCGGGTCGGCGACGCCGAAATCCATGACTATTTAAAAGTATTGCACGACGAAGACACCAGCATCCGCGTCAGCGCCGAACGCGCCATGAACGCCCGCCTAAACGGCGGTTGCCAGGTGCCGATTGCCGGTTTCGCCGAAATCAGGGGTAATCGGCTGTTCATGCGCGGTTTGGTCGGCAGTCCTGACGGTTCCTTGCTGTATCGTGCAGAGGCCGAAACCGGCCTGGACGAAGCCGAACAACTGGGCAGGATAATTGCCGACGATCTCTTGGCGCAAGGCGCGGACAAAATTTTACGCGAGCTGTATCAGTGACAGCCGAATTGCACGGCGCCGGCATTCTGGTCACCCGCCCCGCCGCGCAAGCCGATAATTTGTGCCGTCTGATCGAACAACAAGGTGGAATCGCCCTACGTTTTCCGACCCTGGAAATAACCGGTGCATCCCCGGAGCCGCCGTTATTGCAAGCCGCTTTGGCGGCCGACTGGCTGATTTTTACCAGCACTAATGCTGTGGATTTTGCTATCAAGGCGTTCGGTGGCAAAATGCCGGCCTTGCAGCAACCACGTATTGCCGCAGTCGGTCAGGCAACAGCAAATGCCTTGCGTCATGCGGGATGGCCGGTCGATTGCGTACCGGCAAGCGAATTTAACAGCGAAGGCTTGCTGGCCGAAGCACTGCTTCAGGATGTTGCCGGCAAAAGCTGTGTGATCGTCCGTGGGGTTGGTGGCCGGGAAAAACTCGCGGAATGTTTGCGCAGCCGTGGCGCCAAGGTGGCTTATCTGGAAGTCTACAGCCGCCGGCAACCGGTTGCCGACAACCAGGAGTTAACGAAGTGCTTGGCCGGCCATGCCCTTGATGCCGTGACCGTCACCAGCACCGAAGCTCTGCACAACCTGCTGGCGATGCTGGACACCTCATCCGCTGCCTTGCTGAGGAAAGTGCCGGTGATAGTGGTGAGCGACCGGATCGGACAGACAGCGCAGCAGCTTGAATTTGAACGGATTGCAGTGAGCCGGCAGCCCACCGATGCAGCGATTTTAGAGACCTTGACGACGTTATTGAACGGGGAAAACAGTGGCCGAAGTAATTGAAGAACAACAACAAGAAAATGCAGCCCCCACCGTGGTGATTAAAAAGTCTCGCGCCGGTTTGTGGATAGGCATAGTCTCCATCGTTTCGGTAATAGCCCTGGCTGCCGCCGGAGTCTATTTTTTCCAGCAATTGCGCGTCAGTCAGGATACCGAAAACAATCAGGACAGCCTGAAACTGATCGAGATCGACAAGCAAATGAACGGCTTGCAGGCTCAGTTATCGACGCTAGAATCGCAAATTGCCAACGTCAACGCCGAAATGACCGGTAAAGACAATCACTTCACGGAAACGCTGGCCGACTTTTCCAGATTGCATAATGAGCGGCTGGATACCACCCGCAAAGAACTGGAAGCCTCAATCCTGATGTTGCAGCGGCAACTGGGCAAAACCCGCGGGGATTGGCTGTTGGCCGACGCCGAATACCTGTTGACCGTCGCCAATCAGCGCCTGCACCTGGTCGGCGATGTCGCCACCACCCGCGAAGCGCTGGAAGCCGCCGACCAACGGCTGAGAGAAAGCGGCGATGCGGCGGTATTCAAAGTTCGCGAGCAGATCGCCAAGGAAATCGCCTTATTGAACAACGCCACGGTACCGGATATCGTCGGCATTTATGCCGGTATCCAGCATTTACAGGATGCGGTGGAAAGCTTATCGGTGTTTTTACCGCACGCCGGCAAACAGCCGGAAAAACCGGCGCCTAATAGCGACCTTTCCGAACACGGCCACGATATTCTGAACACCGTCGCCAAGCAATTGGAAGGCTATGTGGTGTTGCGCCATACCGAACAGCCGGTTAATGCCATACTCACCCCGGAAGAAGCCCATTTCATCAAACAACAGCTGAAAGTCCGGCTGGAAATGATCGAGATTGCGCTGGTTCAACAGAACGATACGCTGTTCGCCAGCAGCATTGCCGATGCCAAACAATGGCTGAAGAAAAACTTTGCCGAGAACCAACAGACCGATCAATTCGTGGCTGAACTCGACAAACTGGGCAATATACAAATCCGCAGCCAATATCCCGATGTTAGCGGCTCATTGAAGCTGTTGAAGGACATCAGCAAACTGCGTATCGAAACCGACAAAGCCGTGCTCAACAATCCGCCCGCACCAGCCGAAGCCGCATCGACGGCAACGCCGGCCAACACAACCGGTCAGCAATAGGCGAGTGGCATCCATGAAAAATCTTATTTATTTTCTCGGTTCACTGCTCAGCGCCGTTGCCGTAGCGTTCTTACTGCATAGCTGGCTGGCCAAACAAAACGACCCCGGTTATGTATTGATCGGTTTCGGACACTGGTCGCTGGAAACCTCGCTGACAGTCTTTACGGTAGCTCAGGTTATCGGTTTTTTCGCGCTGTACAGTTTTTTCCGGCTGCTGGGGGTTTTGATCCGCATGCCCAGCCAGTTTGCCAAGCGCCGCCGCAGCATCAAGTTCAATCGCTCGCAGGAAGCGCTGGTCGCCGGCTTGTTCGACGCCGCCGACGGCAATTGGGAAAGGGCCGAAAAAATATTGATCAAACATGCGGCCAACAGCGGTGCGCCCTTGCTGCACTACTTGACCGCCGCCCGCGCCGCACAATCGCGAGGCGCATTGGACAAGCGCGACGAGTATCTTAAAAAGGCCTCCGAACAATCGTCCGACACCGACATGACCGTCGGCCTGACCCAGGCCGAACTGCATTTGTCCGAGCAACAGTTCGCACAGGCGCTGGAAACGCTGGGCAAGCTGCACTCCATCAATCCCGGCCACGCCCGCGTCCTGAAAATGATGCATCAGGCTTACCAGCATATCGGCGATTGGGAAGGCTTAAGCAAGCTGTTGCCGTCGCTACAACAAAATAAAATCCTGATGGAAGGCGAAGTTAAACTGCTGGAAACCCAAACTTTCAGCCGCTTGTTAAAACAGGCTGCCGCGCAAAACGACGAACAAGCCATCCAAGCCTGCTGGGAAAGCGTCCCCAATCACATCAAAGTCGTACCCGGCATAGCCAACATCTATTTTGCCGCCATGATCGCCGCCGGTGCGGGCGCCAATATCGAAAGCGCCGTCATCAAGCAACTGAGCAGGCACTGGGACGATACCTTGCTAATGTTGTTCTCCAACATCGATTCCGGGGATGTCGCCAAACAGCTGCAAACCGCCGAACAATGGCTGGCCGTTTATAACGGCGACGCGGTATTGCTGAGCGTGCTGGGCAAACTGGCGTTAAAAACCGGACAGATGGAAAAAGCCGAACAGTACCTGCTGAAAAGCACCAACATCGATGCCTCTGTCGATGCTTACCAGATATTGGGCGATGTGTTGTTGGCCAAAGGCGAAAAAGATAAAGCCTGCGAATACTTTAAGCGAGCCCTGGAACTGGCGTCTCGCGAAGTCATCAGTAGCGCGGAAAGCATTTCCGAATAATAATACCCGTCAAAAAAGCTCGGCCTCGCCGCCATCGGTATCCAGCATCGATTCGGCGATTTTCTCGTACAAGGACAACTGGTTTCTGCCATTGTCCTTGGCATAATAAAGCGCCTTGTCGGCCCTATCCAGTAACGTGGTGGGCATGATGGCACTATCGATATGTGCGGCACCTATACTGACCGTCACCCGGCCGACAGTCGGAAAAACGTGGTTGGCAATTGCCTTCCGGAAGCGTTCGAATACGGCTTCCGCATCATCCTGATTGACCAAGTTGAGAATCACCACGAACTCTTCGCCGCCAAACCGAAATAGAAAATCGTTGTAGCGAAAATGTTTTTCCATCAACTGGCTAAAAATCAGCAGCACCTCGTCGCCATAAAGATGGCCAAAGGTATCGTTAATTCGTTTGAAATGATCGATGTCGAGCATCGCTATCCAGGAGCTCTTGTTCTGCAGCCTATCGGCGATCGGGTAATGCCGAAAATGCTCGCAAACCTGTAACAGACGCGCATCGAAGGATTGCCGGTTAGGCAACTTGGTCAACAGATCGCGCTCCTTGCTATCGTGCATTGCCACCTGATTGCGATATAACGCGATCAAATCCGACAATAAGTCCAGCGCCGGGGCATCGAATTTCCCCGACAAAAATAAGGCCCGATCAGGCCCGCAGACGTCGCGAACGGAGGCAATAACCTGTGTAAACAAACCGTCGCCATTAGCTTTGCTGGGCTTCATCCCCAATGTCGCGTTGATTTCCAGCAACAGCTCCGCATCCTCATCCTGCGCCAGCGCGGTAATATCCAAGGGAAAGCGCCTGATCAACTGCTCGCCGGCGGAAGCGGCCTCCCCTGTTCTCCGGCTGTTGTCGCCATAAATTTCATACGCGGCGGCACGATCTACACACGGCAGCTTCTCCAACAAACCGAGGAAATCATGGGTAAGCGATTGGTAATCGGCTTGCGCGGTCAGTTGCACCGCCCAGGCGAAAGCTTGCCGATAATCAATATTGGAATTCATATGTTCTTGGTTTTCCGGTTCATATGTTGAAACAACATCGGCATATTCGGCTTTAACGGCAAGGATTTCCGGCAGCCTTCTTCTGATGAGCGGCACCAGTCGCGGATCGAAATGTTTGCCGGCTTCCTCATCCAATAGATCCAGGGCTTTTTGCACCGACCAGGCAAGCTTATAAGGACGCTCCGAAGTCAGGGCATCGAATACATCGGCCAGTGCGCAGATTCGGCCTTCGATGGAAATGTCCTCGCCTTGTAAACCCGCTGGATAGCCCGTGCCATCCCATTTTTCATGGTGATGCAAGGCAATGCGTCGCGCCGTTGCCATCAACCCGGAGTCGGAGCCGGATAGGATCGCAGCACCGATATCGACATGGGTTTGCATGGTTCGCCATTCATCGGCATCCAGTTTTCCGGGTTTGAGCAGGATGCGGTCGGGAATGCCGATTTTTCCGATGTCATGCATGGGCGCGGCATTAAGGATGATTTCCGCCTCCTGCGCCGGCAGACCATGCGCCAAGGCGATAATCTGCGCATATTTACTCATGCGGATGATGTGATTGCCGGTTTCATTGTCGCGGTATTCGGCGGCCAGACCCAGTCGGCGAATCACTTCCTGACGGGTTTGATAAAGTTCGGCGGTTCTGGCTTGAACCTGTTCTTCCAGTATCCGGTTCTGATCGCGAACCCGGTTATGCATCAGCCGCACTTCAAGCAGATTGTGGATGCGGGTCAGGGCTTCAACCCGATCGAAAGGTTTGGTGAGAAAATCCTTGGCTCCCAAGCCCAAGGCATTCAAACGCGTTTCCATGTCCGATTGCGCGGTTAGCATCAGGATAGGCAGATAATCGCTATCGAATTTTTCCTTCAACAACGCCATGATCTCAAAGCCATCGAGATGCGGCATGCGAATATCCAGCAAAAAAGCATCGAAACGCGTTTGTTCGCACAATGCCGCCACCTGGCGGGAATCGCTGGTCGCACGGACACCAGTATACCCATGACGCTGCAGTATTTTTTCCAGCAGCCGCACATTGGCGGGCTCGTCGTCGACGATCAAAATGTTGGCTTGCAGTATGCTTTGTTCTAAATCCACTTACTTATGTCGGCTCGGATCGCATCCCGAAAAAAAATCAATAATTACCGAAGTTTACCTCAACTGAATAGCGAATCCCACATCGCATCGACTTTTTTAATCACGTCTTCGCGCATCACGATGGGCCGACCCCATTCGCGATTGGTTTCGCCCGGCCATTTGTTGGTGGCGTCGAAGCCGACCTTGGAACCCAAGCCGGACACCGGCGAGGCGAAATCCAGGTAATCGATGGGCGTGTTTTCCAATATCGTCAAATCGCGGGCCGGATCCATGCGGGTGGTGATGGCCCAAATCACGTCCTGCCAATTGCGCACATCGACATCGTCGTCGACCACGATCACGAACTTGGTGTACATGAACTGCCGCAAATACGACCAAGTGCCGAGCATCACCCGTTTGGCGTGGCCGGCGTATTGCTTCTTCATGCTGATCACCGCCATCCGGTACGAGCAGCCTTCCGGCGGCAGGTAAAAGTCGACGATTTCCGGAAACTGTTTTTGCAGAATAGGCACGAACACCTCGTTAAGTGCCACGCCAAGGATGGCCGGCTCATCGGGCGGCCGACCGGTGTAGGTGCTGTGATAAATCGGCACCTGGCGCTGGGTGATGCGCTCGATGGTGAAGACAGGAAACTCGTCGACCTCGTTGTAATAACCGGTATGGTCGCCATACGGGCCTTCCGGTGCGGTCTCGCCGGGGTAGATGAAGCCTTCCAGCACAATTTCGGCGCTGGCCGGCACTTGCAGGTCGTTGCTCAAGCATTTGGCCACTTCGGTCTTGCTGCCGCGCAGCAAGCCGGCGAAGGCATATTCGGACAAGGAGTCCGGCACCGGCGTCACCGCCGCCAGTATCGTCGCCGGATCGGCGCCCAGCGCCACGGCGACAGGGAACGGCTTGCCGGGATGGACCGCTTGCCATTCCTTGAAATCCAGCGCGCCGCCGCGATGCGCCAGCCAACGCATGATCACCTTGTTCTTGCCTATGACCTGCTGGCGATAGATGCCGAGGTTCTGCCTGTCCTTGTTCGGTCCTTTGGTAATCACCAACGGCCAGGTAATCAGCGGCGCGGCGTCTTCCGGCCAGCAGGTCTGAATTGGGTAGTCGGCCAGATCGATTTCGTCGCCTATGCGGATCACCTCCTGACAGGGCGGCGAATTAATAAGCTTGGGCGCCATGTTCAACACCTGCTTGAACACCGGCAACTTCTCCATCGCATCCTTCATGCCTTTAGGCGGCTCGGGCTCCTTCAAATAAGCCAGCAGTTCGCCGATGCCGCGCAGTTCGCTTATGTCTTTGGCGCCCATGCCCATCGCCACGCGTTTGGTGGTGCCGAACAGATTGCCGAGCACGGCGATATTGGAACCTTTGACATTCTCGAACAACAGCGCCGGGCCGCCCTGTTTCAGCACCCGGTCGCAAATCACCGTCATTTCCAGCACCGGGTCGACCTCGGCCTTGATGCGTTTCAGTTCGCCCTGTTTTTCGAGTTGGGCGATAAAGTCTCTTAGATCTTTGTATTTCATGCTGATTATATGTTTTTAGTAAAACTGCCGAGGCCAATCGGGAAGTAGACAACGCTGCGCCGGCAACGCGCGGGAATGATACATGCAGGCAATATCGGAAGAGAATCGAATTATGCCAACGACAACCGTGGGGCGGGAAAATAATTGCTCTGAATCGACAAGCGTTATTAGCGGAGGGCAGACAGCGTATCAAGGATTCGAGGCGAAACCCCTAATTACGCTGTCTTTGAAGCTAAGAGGCGGTTTAGAAGAGATGCTGCCGAATCGCCGCTTCATCCTCGTCAACCAAATTTTTATCCAGCGAACTGTCCACCAATTCCAGTATATGATCGTTCAGTGCCTGCCGTAACGCCCCTAAAAATGCCGGTGGCGCGACTAATATCAACTTGCGATAATCATGATTGACGCGGCCATGCTCTAATTTTTCGGCGATTTGTTTGGCGAAAACTTCCGCCTCGTGATGCTTCAGATCGGTCGGCGCCTCAAAGGCGTGACCACCCTCGCCGTGACCGCCGGCAATCCCGCCCTGCCGATCGCTTACCTCATCCTGCCCCCGCATTCTGCCTTCCGCATGCACCATGCCGTCCAATTCCCGTAACGGCTCGATCCGGCTTTCCAACAGGAAAAACCGCGCCCTGCTGCTATCGGCAACTACAATCCAAGTATCTGACATAAAGCCTCCTCGATAATTATCAATGAATAACGACGTGTGGAACGACGCCGATTGGTCGGCGTTAAAGCTTAATATCTATAGTTTGGATTGTATGCCTTGGAAGGGGGAATTGTCTAAGGAATGCTGACTATCTCATAGAGTGTATCGGTTTGATACCCCTGCGCCCAGGATTTTCAAAGAACACGATTCGTGTGACTGCTATCGAGCTTGGAAAGATCAAATTCTCTGGGGAGAACGTAACTGCGTGTTTGGATGTTTTTACTCTAGGATGGAGCAAATTTTCATGGTGCAGAGCTATAACCGCCGCCAAATAACCATTTTCAAGCTTGACCAGCGAAGCGATTGGATAAATGCCTATGGTACGGATGAAGCACTGGACTAGTTTACTGTTGAATTGTTGGCTTTTTTGATCATGAGCCCCTCGCAGGCTTATGACTATTGTTTGCCGGCAGCCTCACAGACAATAGGCCAAACTAAGCGGTACAAGTATCGGCCTTGTTTTTTCCTCGTAAACTCTATCTAAAACCGCTGGGGTAATACAAGGTTTAGCTCCTGCGGGCTAAGGATGCCTCACTGCTTCCAGCATAGTGTATCGCTTAATATCCAAGGGGCAATTTACGGTCGGAGAAAATTGCCAATTTGCTGCCTTGCACCCGCGAGCCGGTTCTACGCTAAACAGCCCCCTCCGTCGCAACAGCGACACTCAAATCACAAGACTCCCACCACCAGGACAAACACAAAGGCAAATATTGTCCATAAGGTAATTTTGGTTTTCAGCGGCGTATTCCGCCAGACGGTTTTCAATTCGTCGCCTAACGCCTGTTTGCGGTCTTCCGCCTCACGAATGCGTTTCAGCGCGCCTTTCAGGGTATTTTGTTCCAGCTTTTGCTGTTCTTCAAACAACAGTTCGTCGAGCTGGGAATAGAACACGTCGCAGCTTGGACATTTGAATTCCTCGCCTTGCCGAGGTTGACCGCATTTGGGGCAGTTTTTCATGCTAACTCCTTAGAAACGAAACAGCCTTGATAATGGCACCAAGGCTGCTGCTTGCACGTCTACGCCGATATTTATGCGGCAATGCCGTTATGCCGGAGCAATGCGTCGATATTCGGCTCACGGCCACGGAAGTGTTTAAACAGCGTCATCGCCTCGTCGCTGCCGCCCTGCTCCAGAATGTTGTGCAGAAAGGATTCGCCGGTGGCGCGATCGAAGATGCCGTTTTCCTCGAACAACGAGAAGGCGTCGGCCGACAACACTTCCGCCCATTTGTAGCTGTAATAGCCCGCCGCATAGCCGCCGGCGAAAATGTGCGAGAAACTGTGGGCGAAGCGGTTGAATTCCGGCACCTTGACTACCGCCACCTGGTCGCGGATTTGTTGTAGGGTTTGATAAATCCGCCCACCCTTGGCCGGATCGTAATCTCGGTGCATCTTGAAATCGAACAGGCTGAATTCCAGTTGCCTTACCATCAGCATCCCGGCCTGAAAGTTTTTTGCGGCCAGCATTTTCTCGAACAAGGCATCCGGCAGCGCTTCGCCGGTTTGGTAATGGCCGGAAATCAAGGCCAGCGCTTCTTTTTCCCAGCACCAGTTTTCCATGAACTGGCTGGGCAATTCCACCGCATCCCACTCCACGCCGCTGATCCCGGAAACGCCCAGATAGTCGATCTGAGTCAGCATGTGGTGCAAGCCATGGCCAAACTCATGGAACAGGGTTTGCACTTCGTCATGGGTCAGCAAGGCCGGATCGTTGCCGGCGGGAGGGGTGAAGTTGCAGACCAAATAGGCAACCGGCGTCTGAACGCCGTCGGCTAGCTTCTTGCGGCTGACGCAATCATCCATCCAGGCGCCGCCGCGCTTTTTGCCGCGGGCGTATAAATCCAGATAAAACCGGCCGCGCAGCCTGCCGTCCTTGTCAACGATTTGATAGAAATGCACGTCCGGATGCCAGGCGTCGAAGCCGGTGATTTCGGTGATTTGCAGGCCATAGAGTTTTTCGACGATGGCAAACAATCCCGGCAATACCCGATTGGCCGGAAAATAGGTTTTTACCTCCTCTTGCGACAGCTGATAAAAGTGCTGGCGCATTTTTTCCGAGTAATAGCCGATATCCCAGGCTTGCAGATCGTGAAGGCCGTGTTCGGCGGCGAACTCCTTCAATTCGGCCAGATCGCGGCGGGCTTGGCGCCAGGATTTATCGGCCAGATCTTCCAGGAACTTCACCACGTCGCCGGTACTGTCGGCCATTTTGGTGGCCAGCGAATATTCGGCGTAATTGTTAAAGCCCAGCAATTGCGCCTTTTCGTGGCGTAAGGCCAGGATTTGTTCCATGACTTCGGAGTTATCCCATTTTCCGGCATTGGGGCCTTGATCGGAGGCACGGGTGCAAAACGCTTCGTAGTGTTCGCGGCGCAACTCCCGGTTGTCGGCGTAGGTCATCACCGCCAGATAGGATGGAAATTGCAGATTGATCATCCAGCCGTTCTTGCCTTCGGCTTCGGCGGCTTGTTTGGCCTGCGCCAATGCCGATTCCGGCAGGCCGGCCAAATCGCCGGCATCGGTCAGCAATTTTTGCCAGGCATTGGTGGCATCCAACAGGTTTTCCTCGTACTGGCTGCCGAGTTTCGACAGTTGTTGGCTGATTTCCTTGTAACGGGCCTGCTCTTCGGCAGGCAGGTCGACGCCGGACAAATGAAAATCGCGCAGGGCATTGTTGACGATTTTTTGCTGGGCACGGTGCAATCCGGCAAATTCCGGGCTGTCGTGAATGGCGTGATAAGCCTCGTACAGCGCCCGGTTCTGGCCGACTTCGGTTGAATATTCGCTAAGCTTGCCCAGGCAGGCGTTGTAGGCGTCGCGCATCGCTTCGCTGTTGACCACAGAGTTCATATGGCTGACCGGCGACCAGGCTTTGTTGAGCCGGTCTTCCGCGGCGTCGATGGGTTCGATCAGCGTCTGCCAGGTATAAGGACCACCGGTTTGCAGCTGCCGTTCTATGGTTTGCCGGGCTTCGGCCAGCAACTGGTCGATGGCAGGCTCCACATGTTCCGGGCGGATCTTGGAAAATTGCGGCAGTTCGGTGATTTCTAACAAAGGATTGGTCATGGCGATAACGAATTATGGAGGATGGAAAGGGGGGTTCAGGACAGTAAGTGCATTGCCGCATTGATGCGATGCTGGGCCTTGAGCAGAATATTAAGCGAAAAATCGGAGTTGAGTTTGCCTTCGCCGAGTTTGCTGTATGCCGGAATCGAGTTGATATAAGGCAGATCCCGTGCTTTACCGGTGCCGAAATAACTGTGCAACTTGGCCAGAATCACAATGTCGTCCAGCGTGAACTCCGGCCCGCTATCGTACAGCCAGTTTTCGGCATGATGCGGTATGTTGCTGAGTTGCTGGGAAAATCCCAGTGTGTGTAAAACCAAGGCGCCGACCGGCGCCCGCAAGAAAGTCAACGATGCTTGCAGTTCCTCGAAAGACGGATATTCTTCGGGAAACTGTTCGGCAAAATGTAGTAAGGGAATTGCACCGATGTCGGCAATCAGCCCCGCCAACAAGGCGTCTTCCGGATTAATTTGGCTACATTCCTGGGCTAGCACGAAACTCAGGCTGGATACGTACAGACTGTTTTTCCACAATACGTGCATCCCCTTCATTAATTCGGGGTCCTTACAGTTGAACAACTGTTTCAAGCTGACGCCCATCACCAGATTACGGGTGGCATCCAGGCCGATGCGCGCCACCGCATCGTGGCAATTGGTGATCGGCGAACCGGTGGTGTAAAGCGCGCTGTTGGCGACCTGAATCAGTTTGGTGACAATCGGCGGATCGATATGGATGATCTCCACCGCCTCGTTGATGCCGATTTCCTGCCGCATGGCTTCCTTCAGCTTGAAGGCAACGTCGGGCAAGGAAGGCAGTCGCAATTTGTTTTCCCGGTAGGCATGGGCAAAGCTGTTGAAAAAACGGTTGCCGCTGATTTCGTCCGGCAACCGAATATCGACTAATTCGACGCAAGAGGCATTTTCCCGGCTTTTGTCTGCCCATAGCCGGTTGATCTCAACCGGAATCTCCAGAATATCGACTTCGGTAAGTGCCGTGGCCGTGGCGCCGAAATGGCTGCCGCTGTTTAACGGCAGACTGGACAGTGCGGTGTTTGCGGCAATTTCATAGCTGTTGTCGGCATCGGGTTGCATGGCTATCCGGCCATCCAGCAAATAAAGCACGTTCTCGGTGTTCTGGCCTAGTGCAAAGACGATTGATCCTTTTTTGTAGCGCAAGCTGGCATGAGGCATGGCGGCAAGACTGTGTTCATCGAGATCGCGCAACGGGGCAAATTTTTTAAGCCGTTCTACCGGCAAATTCTGTTTGACGACTTTTACCGGCTGCGCAACTTGAGGCAAACCGCATTCCTCACCAAGCGCTTGTGGCATCTCGGCCTTCGCACTTATGGCACTTACTGCCACCGGGACAGCGGCTTCTCTTGAAAAAAACTTGGTGAACCAGTTCATGCTAAGCCCTGAAAAAATTAAGCGCTTCGGCAACTTGCTGCTTGGCATCGTGCAGCGCTTGCAAAGACATGTCCGGTGTCAACGCAGTATCGCCAAATTTATGAAACGCCGGCAGCGTGTTAAGCGGGGGCAGTTTTTGCATTTGCAGCGTGCCAAGCTGGCTATGAAACTTGGCCAACAACACAATATCGCTTAATTGCAGCGCTTCTCCACCATCATGGTACCAATTCGATATCTGCATGGGAATTTGCAGAAGATTCTCGGGAAAATGCCATTTTTTAAGAATGGAAACCCCCAGCAAGTCTTGCAGCACGGCAATGGTTTGCTCCAACTCCTGCTCGCTATAGGCATTTTTATCGAAATTTTCCGCAAAGGTAATCACCGGCAAGGCACCGATATTATGAACCAGTCCGGCCAGCAAGGCTTCGTCCGCATTCAGCCGGCCGCTGATATTTGCCAATGTGTGGCTCAGGCTGGCGACATGGATACTCTGCTTCCAAACGGTCTGAATTTTTTCATGCAGGCTTTTATCGGCACTCTTGAATAAATTGTTGAGACTGATGCTGATCGCCAAGTTTTGAGTGGTCTTAAGGCCCAGCCGATTGACGGCATCGTGGCTGCTGGCCGCCGGATTCAGCGTCCTGTACATCGGGCTGTTCACCACCTGGATCAGCTTGGAGGAAATCACCGGATCGAGATTGACGATTTTTACCGCGTCGCTAATGCCGGTTTGTTTTTGCAAGGCGCTACGCAGACGCAACGCCACATCCGGCAAACTGGGAACGCGCAGTTCGTCCTTGCTATAAGCTTCGCAAACAGCGTTGAAAAAAGCGCTGCCGCGCAGTTCCTCGGGCACATTGCCGGGATTGATCAGCGTATTGTTAACCGGCGCATGGCTAGCCTGCAACGCTTGCAGCGGCAGATAAACAATGCGTGCAGGCGTTTTGGCAAACGCGCTAAATTTATGTTCGCTGCCGGTCGACAAGGGATAACAGGCTTTAAAAGCCTCGGCATCGACGGCATAGCCGGCGCCGTTGCTGGTTTCCAGAAACACCTCGCCAGCCTGCAGATAGGGTAGCGAATCGGCTTGGTCGCCACGGGTAAAAATAATATCGCCGGGATTAAAATTGCGCACCGAGACGCGCAACGCGGTTAATTTCTCGACCGGCAACTCGCCAATCGGAATCAATTTTTGTAAAAAGGCCAATGACGGTTGGACGCTGGCTGCGGTTTTAACCGAATCGGCAAAAGGCGCTTCGCTTTTTGTCGATTTTTTAAAACGCTTCCAGAACATATCGCGCTAATTCGAGAAGATGCTTAAGGCCGCATGGATTTTAGCTTTGGCATCGTGCAACATCGCCAGGCTGTTTTCGGGCGACAACGCCAAATTTTTCAATTTACTGGCGGCGGGAATTGCGGTAATGGCCGGTATATCGGCCGTGTTTTTTTTACCGATCAGTGCATGCAGGCGAGATAACACCACGATGTCGGTCAGCGATAATTCTTCCGAGGTATTTTCGAACCAATCGCCGGACGCCAAAGCCACATCGATGAACGAATTGGGAAAATCCCATTCCTTGAGCACGGTGGCGCCGACAACCCCCTTGAGCACGGGTATCGCCTCTTCTATTTCGGCATCGTGAATATATTCGGCGGGAAGATTGGCAACGAAACTTAAAAATGGCAGCGCGCCGATGTCACAAACCAAACCGGCCAGCAAGGCATCTTCCGGATTTTGTTGCCCGCAGCCTGCGGCCAGGATATGGCAAAGGGCCGATAAATACAGGCTCTGCTTCCACAATTCTTCGAGATGGCGTTTAAGCAGCGGCGATTTGCTTTTAAAAATCTGTTTGATGCTCAACGCTATCACCAGACTGCGCGTGGCATTGAGCCCGATGCGCTTGACGGCATCCAGACAGTTGCTGGCCCGGATATTGGTCAGATAAAGCGGGCAATTGGCCACTTCAATCAGTTTGGCGGAAATAACCGGATCGAGCTGAATAATTTTCACCGCCTCGCTGATGCCGACATCCTTTTGTATGGCTTTGCGTAAATGTATCGCCACTTCCGGCAGCGTAGGAATTTCCAGCTCATGCTCCTGAAAGTGTTCGGCAAACAGCGCCAGCAAGCGGTTGTCGCGAAATTCATCGGAAATGCCCAAGGTTCCATGCTCAAACCGGTTGGTAGTTGCCATGATGTTCAGGGAAACCCGCAACACACCGATAACAGTCTTTGCTACCGCAGTGGTGGTATGTTTTACGCCGCTACAAAGCGGAAATTTGGCTTGAGCGCTGCCGGCTTCAATTTCGTAAGTTTTGCCATTCTGATCGGATAAAGATACCCGGCCACTTAACAGATAAATCGCGCAATCGGCAGGCTGATTGACGCCAAACAAGGTAGTACCGGCGGCTATCATTTCCACATGATTATCCGCAGCGAAGCTTTCCAGTATTTCTTCGCTGAGATTTCTGATCGGAAACAACTGCCTAAGTGCTTCAGCCGTGATTTTTTGGCCGATGGACTGAGGCATGTTTTTTCCAAAAAGTGCTTTTATCGAAGCCATGTTGTTCCATTAAATATTGAAGCGCTCTCAACCTGCGTATTAGGCGATTGTCCCTACAGACACAGTATAGGTCAATAGTTAACGATCGAAGCCGGCCGCTTGACGCTCGCCGTTTAACAAATCGATAACGGCAGCGGTTTGCGGGCGGATGCCGCGCCAGACCAAAAATGCTTCCGCCGCCTGCTCGACCAGCATCCCCAAGCCATCCAAACTTTTAATGGCATGATTGGCCCGGCCCCATTCCACGAATGCAGTCGGCCGGTTGCCGTAAGCCAAATCGTAACAACAGCCCTGTTCCGCCAGCAAATTAGCCGGCAGCGGCGGCACGGACGCGCTAAGACTGGCCGAAGTAGCATTAAGGATCAGATCGAATTGCCGCCCGGCCAACTCCGGGTACTCGCAGCTTTCCACCTCTCCCTGGCCGGCAAATTCCTCGGCAATCGTTTCGGCTTTGCTCACGGTACGGTTGGCAATCGTTATCCGGGCCGGCCGACAATCCAGTAAGGGGCCGACGATACCGCGACTGGCACCGCCCGCACCCAGAATCAAAATCCGGCAACCGGCCAGCACGATACCATGGTTGAGCGTCAAGTCGCTGACTAGCCCGACACCGTCCGTATTGTCGCCGACAATGCTGCCGCCAGCCTGAACGGCCAGGGTATTCACGGCTCTAGCCATGCGGGCACGCTCGGTTAAGCGATCGGCATATTGCCAAGCCAATTCCTTCAGCGGAACCGTGCAATTCAAGCCTTTGCCGCCTTGGGCAAAAAAAGCCTCGGCCGCGGATTCAAAGGTTTCCGCCGGCACATCCTGGGCAACATAATTGAGCGATTGCCCGGTTTGCCGGGCAAATAATTGATGAATCCTGGGCGATTTACTGTGCCCGATGGGATGGCCGAACACCGCATACTGATCGATAGCCATCATCGGTACGCCCGCTTGTGAATCCAAATTTCCCAGAAAATGGTGCATGCAGTAATCGCAACAGCCAACAAAGATGCGGCCAGCATGAACTGCTCAAGGTAAGCGACGATGATGGCGCAGGCGCCGAGGAAAAACCCTACCAGACTAAATTGCCAACCGATGCGAATACCGTCGAGCATGGTTGCCAGGGACAGAATCAGCAACACCACCAAACTGGCGCTGGATTCGTCAAGCCTGCCTGATTGTTGCAGTAAAAACGCGCCGCCCACCACGATTAAAGACGTTGTCCAATGCAAAGTCTGCTCTTTAACAATGGCACCGAAATCGGTATCGGCCTTTTTCGCTTGCAACCAGCTTATCAACACGGCCAGCAGGCCGAACACCAACACCATCATCAACCAATAGCCATAGCCATCGTGAGGCGAAAAGTCGGTAATACCGATACCCACCAGCGACAAAATCAGCAGCAAGATAAAAATGCCCTCCTCGATTCGGAAGCGTCTGCGATGTTGAACAAACTTCTCGTCTTCAAATTGATCCTCTTGAAGCTGGTTATCTTGCATGGTAATGACCTCTTTTAATTATTATTTTTGCTGTTGTAACCACTGCGCCGCCGGTTTGGCGAAATAAGTCAGGATGGCATCGCAACCGGCGCGTTTAAAAGCCAGTAACGACTCCATCACTACTTGTTTTTCATCCAGCCAGCCGTTGAGCGCCGCTGCTTTCAGCATCGCATATTCGCCGCTAACCTGATAAGCAAAGGTAGGTACGCCAAAGCTATCCTTGGCGCGGCGAATGATGTCCAGATACGGCATGCCGGGCTTGACCATGATCATGTCGGCGCCTTCCTGCAAATCCAGGGCGATTTCCCGCAAGGCTTCATCGGAATTGGCCGGATCCATCTGGTAGCTGTATTTATTGCCGCCGCCGAGATTGCCGGCCGAACCGACCGCATCGCGAAACGGCCCGTAAAAACTGGAGGCGTATTTGGCCGAATAGGCCAGAATCCGGGTGTTGATATAAGCATTGGCTTCCAGAGTACGCCTGATAGCGCCTATCCTGCCGTCCATCATGTCGGATGGCGCGACGATGTCGGCGCCGGCCTCGGCATGCGACAAAGCCTGTTTGCATAAAACGGCAACGGTTTCGTCGTTGACCACATAACCTTGCTCGTTGATCAAACCGTCCTGACCGTGCGAGGTAAAGGGATCCAGGGCAATATCGGTAATCACGCCCAATTCCGGAAATTCCGCCTTCAAGGCTCTGACGCTGCGTTGTGCCAAGCCGTCGGGGTTATAGGCTTCTTCGGCGCTCAGCGATTTTTTGCCCGGATCCACCACCGGAAACAGGGCGATGGCGGGAACGCCGAGACTCATCAAGGTTTCCGCTTCTTTTAGCAATAAATCGAGAGACAATCTGCTGACGCCCGGCATCGATACAACGTTTTCCTGTTTATTGTTGCCTTCGATGACAAACAGCGGGCAAATTAAATCGTCGGTCGATAAACGGTTCTCGCGCATCAGCCGACGGGAGAAATCCTGATAGCGCATTCTGCGCATACGGGAATCGGGGAAACATGACATCTTATCCATAACGATTTTTTAAGTTGATGATTTGATCGGTTCAGCCGCTTGCTAAGCCAACGGGGCATGCAAATCACATTGCTCTCCGCCCATACTGCGAAACGCCTAAAATACTTTACAATTGCAAGCGCACTCATCGAAACCCAGAGTATCTGCCTTCACGCGCTATTCTAACCTCAAAAACCCCAAGCGCCATGGGAATCGACATGGCCTTATTTTGTAATTTGGTCACGCCAATCGTGTCTGCGCCTGCCTTACGGGCCAACAAGCCCTACCATGCCGAACTATATTATCTATCAAAGGCTTACTTTCCATTTTCTCGCCCCCTAATCTTTGCTAGAATCGCCGGCCGGACATCTCATTATTATTATAAAATCCACATCACACCTTATGAACAAAAAGAAAATCCTGCTGTTTGTCGTCTGTTTGGTCGGCTTACTGGCCTTGCAAATTAAATTTTTCCTGCCTTTCATGTACGACATTGCCGCATCCGACCTGTTTCTGGTCGAAAGCAAAGACGCCGCCAATCCCATGGCTATCAGTAACGACATGACTGCGTTGGCCTTTTCTCACTGTAATACGTATATCAAGAACGACCTGGGTGAAGAAAAATCGGTTACTTTCTCCAACCAACCGACCAATGCCTGGACGCTTGGCAATTATGAATACATCGTCAATGCCGATATCGAAATTTCGGCTAAGGATGCGCCGAGCACTATGCACCACTATGTGTGCCGCATTCAGTATTCCAAAGGCGACGACACATCAGATGCCGCGAATTTTGAACATTGGGATGTCGAGGGAGTTACCGGCCTGAACGAGTAGCCGAAGAGCTGATTCTATGAATTGACGCCTTGACTATTTAGCCAAGGCGTCCGTCAAGCCGCTTAAAGCCGCTTGGAATTTTTGCTGTTGCGGAAAATCAGCGGTTTTTCCTGTCCGGATAACGCCAATTCCCGTGCCGAGGCGATCGCTTCGTCTATCCTATGCCGTTCCGGCGATTTGCTGCAAACCGGATCGGTGCTGTACATGTCGCCGTTGAACAAGAATGCCTGACAGCGGCAACCGCCGAAATCCTTACCTTTCTCGTCGCAGCTGCGGCAAGGCTCCTGCATCCACTCAGTGCCTCGGAAAAAATTGAAGGTTTTCGATTCGTTCCAGATTTGCTCGATGCTGAAATCCTTGACGTTGGGACAATCCAGGCCTGGTAATTCCCGTGCCGAGTGGCACGGTAAGGCGGTACCGTCGGGGGCAATAGTCAAAAACGTGGTACCCCAGCCGTTCATGCAGGCTTTCGGACGGTCTTCGTAAAAATCCGGGACCACGTAATAAATCTTCATCTTGCCGGCGACTTTTTCCTTGTAGGCCTGGGCGATTTTTTCGGCTTCGATAAATTGTTCTCTAGTCGGCAACAAGGCATCGCGATTCAGATGCGCCCAACCGTAATACTGGGTATTGGCCAGCTCCAAATAGTCGGCACCGAGGCTTTCGGCCATCTGCAAAATTTCCGGCATCTGGTGAATGTTTTCGCGGTGGATCACCACACATAACACCATCGGATAACCGTGTTTTTTGACCAGCTTTGCCACTTCCTGCTTATGCTGATAAGTCGCGGTGCCAGCGATGTGATCATTGAGTTCCTGAGTGCTGGCCTGAATGCTGACCTGGATATGATCAAGCCCGGCTTGCTTGAGTTCGACGATCTTGTCTTCGGTTAAGCCATATCCGGAAGTAATCAAATTGGAGTAATACCCCAGTTCGCGGGCGTAGCGCACCAATTCCGACAAGTCCTGCCTCGTCAATGGCTCGCCGCCGGAGAACCCTAGTTGCACGGCGCCCATCTTGCGGGCCTGGCTCAGCACCCGCTTCCAATCCTCGGTGCTCAATTCATCGGAGTACTTGGCATAGTCCAGCGGATTGGAGCAATACGGACATTGCAATGGGCATTTATAACTAAGCTCCGCCAACAGCCAGCGCGGCGGAGTAATGTTAAGCTTGTCGGATCCAGCCATTTTGCAATGCCACGTTCAAAAAATTAGTGATGTCGTTGCTCAGTCCGGAGGTGGCGAATTTTTCTTCCAGTTCGGCGACAATTTGCGTTAATGCTCGGCTGCCGTCGCATAGCTTGAGTATTTCCGCCGAACTTTGGTTCAGCTCCACCATGCCTTCGGGATAAAGAATCACGTGTTTTTGTTGGGCTTCCTCCCATTGCAGACGGTGCAGCGGCGAAAATTGGATGGGCTGATCGGGGTTGATGGTCATGAGGTTCCGTGGTTATGTTGGCCTATTTCGGATTAGACAGGGTCAATATCTTCAAAAACTTCTGCTAATGGCAGACTGATGCTTAGACTGTTGAATTTACAATCGCCTTCGCCATGATAATCGTGCAACAGCCATTCGTTTTCCGTAGCGCGGCGGAAACATTCCACCCGACGGCTATCGATGTCGACAATTACATATTCTTGCAAAGAATCTAAGCGGCGATAATACGCAAACTTGTCGCCCCTATCATAGGCTGCGGTCGAGTCGGACAAAACTTCGACGATCAGGATGGGTTGAGTCAGGTATTGTTCGGCTTTGTTGTCGGCCGAATAACAAGACACCATCACGTCTGGATAAAAAAACGCATCGGCGGCTTCGACGCGCAATTTCAGGTCGGCGATATAGGCCCGGCAAGGAGTGCCTCGCAGGCGTTGTTTTAACCCAGCAAAGATGTTGCCCGTAACGACAACCTGTTCACGCCGGGCAGCGGTCATCGCAAAAACTTCGCCGGCCACGAATTCGTGCTTCTCGGTTTGAGACTCTTCCCAAGCCAGAAAATCGACGGCGCTGAAGCGAAGTTGCTCGGCGGTTTGCATGTTTTATTTCTCTATATTGAAATAAGGCGGCATGTTGTTGACGTAGGCCAGATACATTGCATCGGCCATGCTCCACAATACATCCAATTTGAATTTCAGGATTTGCACCATTCTTTCCTGTTGCTCGCGGGTCTTGTACCAATCCAGCGTCAATTCCAGGCCGTGTTCGACGTCGCGGCGGGCTTCGGTCAGACGTTTTTTGAAATAAATGTAACCTTCCTGTTCGACCCAAGGGTAAACCTCCGGCCAGTTATCCAGGCGCTGTTGATGAATTTTCGGGGCGAAAAGTTCCGTCAGCGACGAACTGGCGGCTTCGTGCCATTCGGCGCGGCGGGCAAAATTGACATAGGCATCGACCGCGAAACGCACGCCTGGCAACACATGTTCCAGCGATGTAATTTCCTCGCGGGTCAGACCAACCGCGATGCCCAGCTGTATCCAGGCTTCGATGCCGCCGGGATCGCCGGGATGGCCATCGTGATCCAGGATGCGCTGCACCCACTTGGCGCGGGTTTCCCGGTCCGGACAGTTGGCCATGATGTTGGCGTCCTTGATCGGTATCATCACCTGATAATAAAAGCGGTTGGCGACCCAGCCCTGCAATTGCTGCTTGGTCAGTTTGCCTTCATTCATCAGCGTGTGCATCGGATGATGAATGTGGTAGTACTTTTCCATGCCGCGCAATTTGGCTTCAAATTCTTCGCGGGACCACGGTTTATTATCGCAACAGCTCATAGACACCTTCTTTATAAGTCAATTTCCAAACCATCGTAAGACACTTCGATGCCGGCAGCATCCAGGGCTTTACGCTCCGGCGAATCTTCGTCGAGAATCGGGTTGGTGTTGTTGATATGTATCAAAATCTTGCGGGCATTCGGCACACCGTTCAGCACTTCTATCATGCCTCCGGGACCTGATTGCGGCAGATGGCCGATCTCGCGGGCTTTTTTCTGGCTGATATTTTTTTGGCACATTTCGTCGTCGGTCCAGAAGGTGCCATCCACCATCAGGCAGTCAACCTTCAACATCGCTTGCATGACATGCGGCTCGATCTCGCCGAGACCGGGCGAATAATACAGCTTCTTGCCGGTGGAAATCTGCTCGACGATCACGCCGATGTTGTCGCCGTCGTGTGGATCGTGGCGGTGCGGCGAATACGGCGGCGCTTTGCTTTTCAAGGCATGGGCGTAGATGCGGATGTCGTCTATGCCCGGAATCGTGAACGGGCTTTCGTCGCAGGCAATCGGATGATGATTGACGGTGCAGTAATCCTTCAACATGTTGAACAGCGGAAAGCCGCTGGTCAGATCCTGCCTGACCATCTCGGTGCAATACACTTCCAAAGGCTTGCCTTCGCGCAGCATCAGCATGCCGGTGGTATGGTCGATCTGGCTGTCGATCAGCAAGATGGCCTTGATGCCGGTGTCGCGTATACCCTCTTTCGGCTGGATAGCCGGGAAGGCTTCCAGTTGGGCGCGGATATCCGGCGAGGTGTTGAACAGCAGCCAATTGCGGTTGTCGGTGCTGATCGCGATTGACGATTGGGTGCGGGCTTTGCCGTTGAGTTGGCCGTTGCGTAAACGCCGGCAATTATCGCAATTGCAATTCCACTGCGGAAAGCCGCCGCCTGCGCCGGCGCCAAGAACTCTAATCTTCATGTTTGCCTAGGGGCTGAGAAATGAGCGCCGAATGATACGGGATTAAAAACCGGCAGGCAAAAAAAAGGGGCAGGAAAATGCCCCTTTTTCGTTGTTAATCGTAGCGATTAACGGTTGTAAATGTACATGGTTACTTCAAAGCCGAAACGCATGTCATTGTAAGCAGGTGTTTCCCATTTCATTTGTAATACCCTCCAGAGGTTTTTGTTGTGTGCTAGCTTGATCAAGAAAGCTGCGCCGAAGTATACGATGAAGTTTTTCTTTGCGCAACATGGCAAGCCAACCCCGACGAGCAAGGCTTCGAGCGCCACATCGGACTCAAGTTCCCTTAGTTTACCAAGCCATTTTTATGGCGATGAATAACAGCACCACCGCAAAGTAGCGTTTAAGGCGTTGGGCCGGCAAGCGATGCGCAAGCTTGGCGCCCAGCGGCGCGGTAAAAATGCTGGTCGTCACGATGCCGGCAAAGGCCGGCAGATAGATATAGCCTAGGCTGCCGGCCGGCAAATCATGGCCATGCCAACCCAGAACCACATAACTGACTGCGGCGGACAGCGCAATCGGCAGCGCACACGTGCTGGAAGTAGCAACCGCGTTTTTCATGGCCAAACCACCGCCAGCCAGATACGGTACGGTCATGGTGCCGCCGCCTATACCCAGAATCGCCGACAATACGCCTATTAACAGCCCCATCGGATAATCCAGATAAAGCCTGGCATGATGAATAGCGGAAACTGCAGGCTTGGATATGGCCATTTGCACACTGGTATATATCAGATAGACGATGAAAAACCAGCGCAGCCAGTCGGCGTTGAGAGTTTCCGCCAGCACCGCGCCGCCACTGGCGCCTAATAGCAGGCTGGGCGCCAAACGAAAAGCCCTTCGCCAATCGACATTGCCCAGCTTGTGGTGAGCTCGCACCGAAGCTAGCGATGTGAACAGCGCGGTCGCCAGGGAAGTAGCTACCGCTATCAGCATAATCAGGTCGGGATTGAAGTGTTGAGCCGCGAGAACCCAGCCCAGCACCGGCACGATCAGAGCGCCGCCGCCGATTCCGAACAAACCGGCGGACATGCCAGCCACAATGCCTAGCAACAGGCTGGCTAAAAAAATTTCGGTCATGATGAAACGTCAAAGGGAATAAGCAAGGCACTATGATAGCGAGTCATTTATACTGTGTCTTTTAATCCCATCTTAATAGGCGAGTTCGTAAGGCATGAAAACGTATCTGGTTGGCGGTGCGGTGCGTGATCGTTTACTGGATTATCCGGTCAAGGAACGGGATTGGCTGGTAGTCGGCGAAACGGTCGATGCGATGCTTGCCCGCGGCTTTCGTCCGGTCGGCAAGGATTTTCCGGTGTTTTTGCACCCTGAAACCCATGAAGAATACGCCTTGGCGCGAACCGAACGCAAAACCGCTCCCGGCTACAAGGGATTCGCAGTTTATGCTGCGCCGGACGTGACGCTGGAAGACGATTTACGCCGCCGCGACCTGACCATCAATGCGATGGCGATCGGCAGCGATGGGCTGTTGGTCGATCCCTTTAATGGGCAACAGGATTTGCAAAGCCGCATCCTGCGCCACGTTTCGCCCGCATTTAGCGAAGATCCGGTGCGGATTCTACGCGTCGCCCGTTTCACCGCCCGCTATGCCCATCTCGGCTTTAAAGTCGCCGAGGAAACCCGGCAATTGATGCAAGACATGGCTGCAAGCGGCGAAGCCGACCATCTGGTGGCCGAACGGGTCTGGGCCGAACTGCATAAAGCCCTGACGGAAGCCACGCCCTCGGCTTTTTTTCAAACGCTGCGAAACTGCGGGGCCTTGCGGGTAATCTTTCCGGAAATCGACGCGCTGTTCGGCGTTCCGCAACCGGAAAAATATCACCCTGAAATCGACACCGGCGTGCATGCCTTGATGGTATTGGATCAGGCCACCCGTTTGTCGCAACAGCCTGAAGTCCGGCTGGCAGCTCTGCTGCACGATCTAGGCAAAGCGAAAACGCCTAGCGAATACTGGCCCAGCCATCACGGCCACGAGCAAAAAGGCCTCCCAATTTTGGACAAGTTATGCGAACGGCTACGGGTGCCGAAAACTTTTAAGACCCTGTGCGTCCATGTTATGGAATATCACACCCATTGCCACCGGGCTCTGGAATTGCGGGCCGAAACATTGATAGACATGCTGCAAGCTATCGGCGCCTTTAAGCCCGACAGCCGGCTGGACGAATTTCTCCTGGCTTGCGAAGCCGACGCCCGCGGCCGTACCGGTTTCGAGAATCGCAGCTACCCGCAGACCGGCTATATCCGAGAAGCGGCAAGCGAAGCGTTGGCCGTGGATACCTCCAGCGTTTTTCGCGGCGACCTGCAAGGTCCGCAAATCGGCGATGCCATCCGTCAGCTGCGAATCGCCGCCGTTAACAGTTTTAAACAACGCTACCTGTCGATACAAGAACCAATACCCGCATGAATTCCATCGCCATTTCCGCCGGCCTGCTGATTTGCAGCAACGTGTTTATGACCTTCGCCTGGTACGCCCATCTCAAGGAACTCAACAACAAACCCTGGATACTGGCGGCAATGGTCAGTTGGGGCATCGCCTTGTTCGAATATTTGTTGCAAGTACCGGCCAACCGTGTCGGCTACAGCCAACTCAATATCGGTCAGCTTAAAATCATGCAGGAAGTGATTGCACTGGGCGTGTTCGTGCCGTTTTCCGTGTATTACATGAAAGAGCCGTTGAAACTCGACTATCTATGGGCCGGTCTATGTTTATTGGGCGCGGTGTTTTTCATATTCAGAGCCAAACTACACTGAGGATTAGAATGCTATCGATAGCAAAAACAGGCAGCCAAAATGCTTAGTTATCGTCACGGCTTCCACGCCGGCAACTTTGCCGACGTGTTGAAACATAGCCTGATTACCCTGGCAATCAACGCCTTAAAGCAAAAGGAAAAACCGTTTGTTTATATCGACACCCATGCCGGTGCCGGTAAATATTCGTTGAAATCCGAATTCGCCCAAAAAACCGGCGAATATCAGCAGGGCATCGCCCGATTGTGGAACGCGCAGGAACCGCCGGCGGAAGTAAAAGACTATCTGGCCGCGGTGCGCGCCGAAAACACCGGCCGGCAACTGGTGCGCTATCCCGGCTCGCCGCAACTGGTCAGGCGCCTGATCAGATCGCAGGATCGCTTGGTGTTGTCGGAACTTCACGGCACTGACTTCCAGGCTTTGCAGCTACTGTTTGCCGCGGACAAACAAGTCGGCGTCGCCAAGGAAGACGGCCTACAAACACTGGATAAAAAATTGCCGCCAATTCAAAAACGAGGCTTGATTTTTATCGACCCCAGCTACGAAGTGAAATCCGATTACGCCAAGGTGGTCAGTGCGCTGGAAAGTGCCCATAGCCGATTTGCCACCGGCATTTTCGGCCTCTGGTATCCGGTAATCGACCGGGGCATCACTGAAAAAATGCTGCAGCGCCTGACGGAAACCGGCATCCCAAAACAGCTGAGGATTGAGCATTGCGTCGCTGCAGACGGGGCGGTGCGCGGCATGACGGGTTCTGGTATGCTGTTTATCAACCCGCCTTGGCAATTGAACAGCCAGGCGGAAACGCTGTTGCCATGGCTAAATCAGGTACTGACTGAGGGACAGGGACAATGGAAAGTAAAATGGCAGGTGCCAGAGTCGGTTTAAGGCAAGATCTCAGGATTTAGCAATGATAAAAAAACATCTCGATCTTATCATCCTCGCTTTTGTAATGCTTGCCCTCATCATGTACGATTTCACGCTGGAAGTGCTGGGCGAATTATTGCATTTGATGTTCGAGGTGTTGCACAACCTGTTTGAGTGGATTGAACTCGGGATCGAAGAAGTCGTCGAACATGTGTTTCATTTTCTGGACATTGGCGATTTTATTGCCTATTTGTTCGAAACGGATCGCCACGGCAGCCAGGTGGTAACGTTCTACATTTTGGTGACAATATTCGGGTATGGTTTTTATAGGCTCGGAAAAACCTTGCCTCGGTTCTACGCAATTTTCAAACAACTGCTGCTAGTAGCCTGGGTTCGGCGTAAAACCGAATTTCAGCTGTATTGGCAATCCCTGACCATGTTAAATAAAGCTGCCCTAGCCATAGCTGCAATAGGTGTCGCCTACCTCGCCTCGTTTTTCGTGATGTAGCCATCCCCAAGCCCAATATTACTGTAATCAACTTCATGCCTTTATTAGACCAAGTCAAACACACTATTCTCGCCGCTAACGGCCTGCAAAGCCAGGACATAGACCGGGTGATGGACACCCTGCTCAGCGTCCCGGTGGACGCCGCAGACATTTATTTTCAATCCAGTCACTTTGAATCCTGGTCGCTGGAAGGCGGCATTATCAAGGAAGGCAGCCATTCCATCGAACACGGCGCGGGGGTACGGGTGGTCAGCGGCGATAAAACCGGTTTCGCTTACAGCGACCGCATCGAGCTGCCTATCTTGCTGGAGGCCGCCAATAATGTGAAAGCCATTGTCAGACAGGGGCAGCATGCCCAGCACCGTATCGAATCCCGTAACCAATGGCCTCAGTTCTACCAAGCGTTAAACCCGTTGAAATCGCTGGCCGACCAACAAAAAATCGATTTATTGAAAAGGGTCGATGCCGAAACCCGCAAACTCGACAGCCGCATCGAAGAAGTCATGGTCAGCCTGGTCGCGGCCTACGACAATGTACTGGTCGCCAATCAGGACGGCTCGTTGGCCGCCGATGTCAGACCGCTGGTGCGGCTAAACGTCAGCGTGATCATGGTCGAAAACGGCCGCCGCGAACAAGGCAGCATGGGCGGCGGCGCTCGTAGCGACTACGGTTATTTTCTTGAAAACGACAGGGCGCTTGAATACGGCCGCGAAGCGGTGCGGCAAGCCCAGGTCAACCTGCAAGCCCAGGATGCGCCCGCCGGCAACATGACCGTGGTATTGGGCTCCGGCTGGCCGGGCATTTTGTTGCATGAAGCGATAGGCCACGGCCTGGAAGGCGATTTCAACCGCAAGGGCACCTCGGCCTTCAGCGGCCGGATCGGCGAGCGGGTGGCGTCGGATTTATGTACGGTAGTCGACGACGGCACCCTGCCCGGTCGGCGCGGTTCACTGAGCATAGACGACGAAGGCACCCCGACCGAAAACACCGTGTTGATCGAAAAAGGCATTCTCAGAGGCTATATGCAGGACAAGCTCAACGCTCGGCTGATGGGCGTCAAACCCACCGGAAACGGCCGTCGCGAATCTTACGCCCACCTGCCCATGCCGCGAATGACCAACACTTACATGCAGCCCGGCTCCAGCGATCCGGAAGAGATTATCCGCTCGGTAAAAAAAGGCCTCTACGCTCGCAATTTCGGTGGCGGCCAAGTCGACATCACCTCCGGCAAGTTCGTATTCTCGGCCAGCGAAGCTTATCTGATTGAAAACGGCAAAATCACCCGTCCGGTAAAAGGCGCGACGCTGATTGGCAATGGCCCGGACGTACTGACTAAAGTATCGATGGTCGGCAACGACATGCAACTGGACAGCGGCGTCGGCACCTGTGGCAAGGACGGACAAAGCGTGCCGGTTGGCGTCGGTCAGCCAACCTTGAAAATCGACGGCCTGACCGTCGGCGGCACCAGCGTATAGAGATTATTGGGTAGGCACGCTTACACCTTAAACAGCTTGTGTCGAATAAATTCGACCCTACAAACCGAAGAGACTTTACCTTGCAAAACCAGGCAGAAATTAACCGCTTAAAAACCGTCGTCCAGCAATTGTTGGACGAAGCGAAACACCAGGGCGCCAGCGCCGCCGAAGCTGCGTTCAGCATCGATAACGGCCTGTCGGCGTCGGCACGCTTGGGCGAAGTGGAAACCGTCGAGTACCACTGCGATCAGGGCATAGGCGTTACCGTCTATTTCGGGCAGAAAAAAGGCTCGGCCAGCACCAACGACATTTCTCCGGACTCGCTGACAGAAACCGTCAAGGCCGCTTGCAGCATCGCCCGTTACGCCAGCGAGGACGAATATGCCGGCTTGCCCGACCGCGACCAACTAGCAACCGAATTCCCCGATCTCGACCTGAATCATCCCTGGGATATTGATGCCGAACAGGCAATTGCACTGGCCATCGAATGCGAAAACACTGCCAGAAATTACGATAAAGCCATCAGTAATTCCGAAGGCGCCACGGTCAACAGCCATCAAGGCACCCGGGTATTCGGCAATTCGCTGGGATTTCTGCAGGGCTACCAATCCAGCCGACATTCCCTAAGCTGTTCGGTGCTGGCCGGCAGCGGCGATACGATGCAACGCGATTACTGGTACAGCGTGGCCCGCAATGCCGCCAATCTGGAATCGGCACGGCAAATCGGCGAGAAGGCCGCGCAAAGAACCATTGCCCGCCTCGACGCCCGCAGCCTTAGCACCAGGACATGCCCGGTGTTGTTCGCACCGGAAATGGCTTCCGGCCTGATCGGGGCCTTAATTGGCGCCATCAGTGGCGGCAGCTTGTACCGAAAGGCCTCGTTTTTACTGGATACACTAGATACTCAAATCCTGCCGGATTTCGTCCGCATCCACGAACAACCGCTGTTGAAAGGCGCGCTCGGCAGCGCCAGTTACGATGGCGAAGGTGTCGCCACGCAAACCCGCGATATCGTCAGTAACGGCATTTTAAGATCGTATATCCTCAACACTTATTCAGCCCGTAAGCTGGGCATGCAAACCACGGGCAACGCCGGCGGCGTTCATAACCTGACCGTGGAGCCGGGCAATAACGACTTTGCCGGCATGTTGAACCTGCTAGGCACCGGCCTGCTGGTCACGGAATTAATGGGGCAAGGCGTCAACCGGGTCACTGGCGATTATTCGCGCGGCGCTTCGGGCTTTTGGGTGGAAAACGGCGTGATTCAGTATCCGGTGCAGGAAATCACCATCGCCGGCAACCTGAAAACCCTACTGCGTAATATCGTCGCCATCGGTAACGATGTCGATTTGCGCGGCAACGTCAGGGTCGGTTCGATTCTGCTGGAGCAGATGGCTATTGCCGGAGAGTGATACGCTATGCGGCAATAGCGAAATCCGCCGATAAAATTGCACGTTTTGCCGCTTGCCTCGATACTTATCGCCATTACCGGATCCTATGACGAACGAGTATTGTGATCAGAAAAATGCCACCCAAGACGGAGCGCTGAACTCACTATGAAAAATCACACTAACGATCATTGGGTAGATTCGGTCGAATTGGTTCAGGTTGATGTCAAGGATCTGAAAATCGGCATGTACGTGTCGAAACTCGACCGGCCCTGGCTGGATTCCAAGTTTCTATTTCAGGGGTTTGAGCTAAAAAGCCAGGCAGACATCGAAACCGTACAAAAACAATGCGACTTTGTGTTTATCGATGTCACCAAGCAAACTCAAGTCCCGCAATATGTTTCCCGGAATACCGGTTATACCAAGGATTACCTTGAAAAGGTCCTTCCCCCGGAAAAGCGTTCCTCTTTCAAACAGGAAATTAAAAAAGCCGGGCATGTACATAGACAATGCAGCCGCTTGGTTAAAAGCTTTATGGAGGAAATACAGCTAGGCAGGCCAATCAATGCTGTCGCCGCCAAAAAAGCGGTCGCCTATTGTGTGGACAGCATCCTTAATTCCCCGGATGCCTTAATGCTGATGACACAATTGAAAAACCGCGACGAATACACTGCACAGCACAGCATGAATGTGTGCATTTATTCGATAGCGCTGGGGCGCCAGATCAACTTACCGGTAGAAGAACTAAACAATGTCGGCTTATGCGGCATGATGCACGACATGGGGAAAATGCTGGTTCCTTCCGAAATTTTAAACAAACCGGGGCGACTGACTTCCGAGGAATTGCCCATCATGCAAAGCCATGCCGCTCAAGGCTGGAATTTGCTACTAAAAACCAGCGGCATTTATCCCGGCGCTATCGACGTAGCCTATATGCATCACGAACGCCTTGACGGCGGCGGTTATCCGCGACAATTAAAACCCGAGCAAATCACCCCATATGCACGCATTGTAGCGATTGCCGATATGTATGACGCTGTGAGCAGCGACCGGGTTTATCAGAAAGGCAGGCCGCACCTGGAGGCCATCAAAATTTTAACGGATGCATCCGGTAACCATCTCGATGCCGGACTCACCATGAAGTTTATCGAATGCCTCGGTATTTACCCGGCTGGCAGCATCGTCGAATTAGCTAGCGGCGAAGTGGCGCTGGTGCTGGAAGTCAACCCGAAGGCAAAATTGAAACCCAGAATCTTGATATTGCAGGAGCAGCTTAACAAGCCCTGCGTAGAACATGAGGTCGATCTTGCCATGGTCAGCCAAAACCCCGATGGCCGGCAATATGCCATCAAGAAAGTTCTACGCCCTAGCGACTGTGGAATCGATCTGCTTAAATACTATCAGGACGGCTTGTTTGAACGCGTTCTGGCCGGCACCGAAATTTAAAGCGTTTGTAAAATTTCCTCGATCAGTACCGGCCCTTTGTAGATCAACCCGCTATAAATCTGCACCAAATTTGCACCAGCTTTGATTTTTTCTTGCGCATCTTCCGCGCTCAATATGCCGCCGGCGGCGATAATCGGCAGTCTGCCGTTTAATTCCTCAGCTAGCATTTTTACCACTCGTGTCGAACTGTCTCTAACCGGCGCCCCACTCAAGCCTCCGGCTTCGTTGGCATGCACATGGCCTTGTACTTTATCGCGAGCAATCGTGGTATTGGTGGCGATCACGCCATCCATGCCGAATTCGACCAACAAACCGGCGATGTGAGCGATTTCCTCGTCGTTTAAATCCGGAGCGATTTTCACCGCGATAGGCGTGTATTTGCCGTGCTCGGCCTGCAACTTCAGTTGTGCACCCTTCAGGGCATCCAACAGCTGCTTGATTTCGTCGCCTTGTTGCAACTGCCGCAAGTTTTTAGTGTTGGGCGAGGAAATGTTAATCGTCACATAACTGGCCGGCACATAACTTTTCCGCAGACCGATCAGATAATCATCGGTGGCATTCTCGATGGCGGTATCGGCATTTTTGCCGATATTAATCCCCAGAATGCCTTGGTAGCGGCTACGGCGCACCTGCTCCAGCAAATGATCGATACCCTGATTATTAAAGCCCATCCGATTGATAATGGCCTGATGCTCCGGCAACCGGAACAAACGCGGTTGGGGATTGCCGGGTTGCGGTCTGGGCGTGACGGTGCCGATCTCGATAAAACCGAAACCCAGATCGGCCAACGCATCAATGTAATCGCCGTTTTTATCCAGTCCGGCCGCTAAACCCAGCGGGTTTTTAAAGTTCAGCCCCATCACGCTCAGCGGCTTGTCGACAGATTGTGCCCTGCTGAATGCCGACAAACCGGTCTGATGCGCCAGTTTCAACAGCTTTAGGGTAAGGTGGTGCGCCGTTTCCGGATCGAGCGAAAACAGCAAGGGACGAAGCAGCGGATAAATATTCATGTTTGGTTTATTTTTATGGCGTAAGGGGCTGGGTCGACCACGGCCGGACGTTCCAGGATCAAATCGGCCAGTAACCGCGCCGATGCCGGCCCCATCACCAAACCGTTCCTGAAATGGCCGGCATTGATGCTGAGATTATCGATGACAGGGTGCCGGCCTATATAAGGTATACCTTGCGGAGTACCGGGACGCAGCCCTGCCCAATGGTGAGAGACGGGATACTGTTTTAAATCCGGTAAAAGCTCGACCGCAAATTGGTATAGCCGGTCTTTGGCTTCGCTGGTGGTGGCCTTATCGAAGCCGACCGTTTCGACCGTGCTGCCTGCCAGTATCTTGCCATCCCGGCGCGGTATCAGGTAGGCGTCGCCATCCAACACCATGTGCGGCAAGGTATCCGGCTTGGCATCGAATAACAGCATCTGGCCTTTGACCGGTTGAATAGGCAGCGATAGTGAAGCTTCCGGCAACAGTAATCGTAAAAAATCCGCTGTCCATGCGCCGGTGCTGACGACCAATTGCTTGACGGTGAAACACTGCCCGCTTGTTTCGACTTGGTTAATCCGCCGCTGCTTGATTGTTATCCTGCCGACCTCGGCGTTCTCCACAAAAACAACGCCCAGTTGCAGCAAATACGACTTTAGCGATTTCAACAAGCGCGGATTGCGGATCTGGGCGATCTCCGGCAACCAAAGCGGTTGCTGAAATTCGGTAAACAGTCCCTCGAAGTACTCCGGCGGGGGGCTTTGATAACGAACCCCCCGCCCTTCGCACCATGCAACCGCATCGTCAAAATCCGGATTTTTGCAAATCAGCATGCCGCAATCGCGCCATTCGGGATCGATACCGGTCGCCTGCAAAAGCTCGCGGTTTAACAGCGGGTATTTTTTCAGGCTATTAACCACCAGCTCCGAAATCGCCGGCGACTGCCGCCACGGATAAATCGGCAACAGTATGCCGCCGCCCGCCCAGGACGACTCCTGTCCCACCTCGGATTTGTCGATTATCGTTACATCCCGTCCGGCCAAACGCAGCTCGCGTGCGGTCAGCAAACCGCTAATGCCGCCGCCGATAATGAGTATGTCAGTATGTATGGTCATGAAAATGAAGATGCCTTGTTGAGGCCAATCAAGGTAACACGAAGCCAGATAAAACAGTAAGCGCGGCTTGTTTTGAATAATGTGTAAATTTTAAACCAAATGTTGTTTTTTTTTGACAAATAGCGACTTCCCTTCACGATACTTTTACATGTTATTGATATAAATCAATTTTTTTAATTAAAAAAAATAAGCGCAAAACTTGTAAGGGTGGGTGTTTACTGCTAGTATTGCCCTCGTGAAGAAATCCTGTGTTGCTGTAAAGCAAATAATCAGTCTTAACAATAAATCTACCCTTGGGGGGACATAACAATGACATTCACCAAAACCCAATTAGCGCTGGGCGTTGCCGCAGCCACTTTATCTCTGGCAATCGTTGCCCCGCAAGCGCAAGCAGCCGAATCAAAAGCTGAACGCGTTGCCGATGCAACCGCTAGAAAAGCCGAAGCTCTGGAAGCACAAATGCAACAAATGGCTGACCAAATGCAAGCCATGCAAGCCGAATTGAGCCGCGTTAAATCAGCTTCCGCCAACGCTTCCACCGCGACCGCTAAAGTTCAAGAATTGGATCAGTGGATGGCGTCTGTTAAATCAGCTCCCGCTGCTTCCGGTTCTAAAGACAACTTGGTAGCGGTTCGCGGCGGTTATCAAGTTCTTGACCATGCCAGAGGCAACAGCAACACTCCATTGACCGATGGCGGCCTGCTGTCCAACAATCTGAACAACGAAGGCTATTACTTCGGCGGCGCGTTCGATTTCAACGTCAATAATGACCTGTTCGGCTTGATGGATGGCACCTCGTTCGCGATCGAATTGGGTATCGAATACGCCCAATACGGGGACGCTACCAATGCTTTGACAGACGGCACCCTCACAGCACTTGCTACTTCTGACGGCACTACACCAGTAGTGCTCAACGGAAAATCAGGCACAGCAACCGATGCCCGCCTGAGAATCAATGCCTCTCCAAAAATCAAATTCATGCACGACAGCAAACTGCGTCCATGGATCATCCCAGTTGGTCTGGACATTAACATCCTGGGCGTTCCGTCCAACGCGGTTTCCGTGTTGAACTCCGGCCTGAACTTCGGTGCCGGTGCCGATTACGAACTGTTCAGAGGCATCGTATTGGGTTCCGATATCCGTTATCACTACTCAACCAGCAAACTGGACGGTACTCCTACCGACGGTTTCAGCGCTGGCGGTTACGTAGGTTTCAAATTCTAATTTGTAACTTACAACGCTCGCAAAAAGGGAAGGCCTCACAGCCTTCCCTTTTTTTATGCCCGAAGGCTGGTGATATACTGTCGGCTAGCACATTTCCTGGAGCAAGGTCATGACATTTTTAGCCGACAGCAAACCGGTCAGTTTTCTGCAATCTCACATCGATGAATTACTGGCGCAAATCAATGCCACCCACCAGCCAGTTGCCATTACCGGCAATGGCGAAACCAAGCCCGGAAAGTTACCAAAGCCTGCAAAATGCGATTAGCCTGTTAAAACTGATCGCTCATGCGGAAAAGGATATACGCCTGGGGCGTACCATAACTCCGAAAGAGCTGGAAACCGAAATGCTTGAAGTGCTTGCAGGCCCAGATAAGGAAAGTGATTTGTTCGGCATTTGGTCGGGCAGGGATAATATTAATAATGTGGAGGGCTATGTTCGCTCACTCAGATTCAACGTCAGATTCAACGGAGGTGCTAAATGACCACAACCATCGATCTAAGCCCCGAAACCGAACGGCGGCTCGATTTTCTAGTGACGAAAACAGGAGGCAGCAAGGCCCACTATTTACGTGAGATCATTGAGCGAGGGCTTGAGGACACGGAAGATTACTATCTTGCCGCCGAGGTTTTGGAACGTGTCCGCAAAGGCCAAGAACAAATTCATAGCGTCGCCGATGTAAGGAAGGATCTTGGGCTGGACGATTGAATATACCGATACGGCCAAGGCCCAGCTTCGTAAACTGGATAGACAAATTGCACGCCGTATTCTGGGTTATATGGATGAACGTGTCGTTGGTTTGGAAAACCCGCGGAGCACGGGCAAGGCATTGAGCGGTCCGCTTGGTGGACTTTGGCGTTATCGGGTCGGCGATTGTCGTGTCATTTGTGAAATTAAGGATGGTGTTTTGTGCATTCTTGTTGTCCAGATAGGCAGCCGGCGAGACGTGTATAAATAGCAAAACTAACCACAAACCATGATCTCTCTCTATCCTGAAATCTCCCCTTTCCACACCTTCTTCCTCGAAACCGGCGGCATTCACCAGGTCTACGTCGAACAATCCGGCAACCCCGCCGGGATTCCGGCGATCTTTCTGCACGGCGGCCCCTGCTCCGGCACCAAGCCCGATCATCGCCGTTTTTTCGATCCCGCGCGTTACCACATTATTCTGATGGACCAGCGCGGCTGCGGCCTGTCGCAACCCTTCGGCGAGATGCAACACAATACCACGCAAGACCTGCTGGAAGACATGGAGCGCATCCGCCGGCAGTTGCGCATCGAGCAATGGCTGCTGTTCGGCGGCTCCTGGGGCGGCACGCTGGCCCTGCTTTACGCTCAGCGCCACCCCGAGCGGGTGCTGGCAATGATACTGCGCGGCGTGTTTCTGGCCCGGCAAGCCGACATGGACTGGTTTCTGGGCAATGGCGTCAACCGCATTTATCCGCAACAATGGCAAAATTTTCTGGATTGCGTTCTGACAGTATCGCCGACAAATTTGCTGCAAGACTTGTGCGATGCGATTTTCGGCGAGGATGACAATGCTGCCAGGTGCGCAGCCAAACAATGGCAGGCTTGGGGCGGTTTGGTGGCACTGGGAAATGAATTTATACCTGATACGGAGCCGGTTACCGACCAAGCGCTACAACAGGTGCAAATGGAAGTGCATTACGCCAAGAACGGCTATTTCATCGCCGAAAATCAGATTCTGGAAAATTGCGCAGTTTTACAGGACATACCGACTATCATCATCCATGGCCAAAACGATCTGACCTGCCCGCTGGAAGCCGGCTGGCGTTTGCATCAAGCCCTGTCGCAAGCCCGTTACATCGTGCTGCCCAATGCCGGCCACATCGCCCGCGGCGAAGAAATGATAGACGCGCTGGTATCCGCCACCGATGACATGGCCAACATTTTTTAATGGAAAACATGAATAAAAAACGCCTGATCATCGCCATGACCGGCGCTACCGGCGCCATTTACGGCATACGCATGCTGCAGATCCTGCAAACCTTGCCGGAGTGGGAATCGCATCTGGTGATTTCCTCGGCGGGCTTGGTCAATCTCAAATACGAACTGGACATGGATAGATCGGCCTTATATGCATTGGCCGACGTCACCCACGGTATCAACGACATCGCATCGGCTATCGCCAGCGGTTCGTTCAAGACCGAAGGCATCATCATCGCGCCTTGTTCGATGAAAACCCTGGCGGCGGTAGCGCACGGTTTCGGCGACAATCTGATTTCCAGGGCCGCCGATGTGGCGTTGAAAGAGCGGCGCAGAACAGTGCTGATACCCCGCGAAACCCCGTTGAATCTGGCCCATATCCGCAACATGGCGGCGGTGACCGAAATGGGCGGCATTATTTACCCGCCGATGCCGGCTTTCTATAATAAATCCGATTCGCTGAAGGCGATGGTCGATGAAGGCGTGGGGCGAATTCTGGATATGTTCGGCATCGAGGTCGAAGGGCTTTACAAACCTTGGCACGGGCTTGCCGACACGGAATCGGATTAATTTGTTTATCAAACTCTTAAAGCCCCCAATGACGTTAAGCTAAGCCGCCATGCCGGCAAGGAATGCCGACACCGGGATCACATGGATGTGAGAGGCCTTCGCCATCCATGGCTTCTGGATTCCGACACTCCCGTAACGACCGCTTCGCTTACTCTTAACTTAACGGCATTGCCGGCCCAAGCATAATGAAAGCTTCGGCTGTGGACAGGTCAAGGCGCCTCCTCGATCCGGTCCAGCAATTCACTCATGCGCATGACGGCTTGTAGCAAAATCCCGCCCACACCCAAAGCAAACCAGCCACCGATCACGAATCCCCAATGAATCGGCGCGGCAAAAAACTCCTCCCGAAACCAGAAGGTATGCCCCCATTCGTTGAAGCCGACGCTGACCAGGATCATGAACGGACCAAATACGGCCAGCGTTAACGGCAACGAAGTTTCCTTGGCATTCAGCGGCAAGCGGGTGCGCGCGTATAACCAGGCGGAACCGCCCAACAGGATATACATAGGAAAACAAAAATAGAAAACCACGATATGGTTGGCGGTAAACGGCGTATCGCGGATCACCACCTGGTGCCAGGAGTTATCCTGCTCGGCAAAATAACTGCCCGCCCAGTAAACGGCAAACGTGTAAATGCTGATCCACATGGTCAGCGCGAAATATCGGCGCAGTTCCTCCTTTGGACTTAGCGAGTCGAGATCGCGGTCGCGTGTCATCCATAAGTAGGTCCAGGTTCCGGCGGTAAAGGTCAACAAAGCGGCCACTTCGCCGTAAAACAGCCGCATCCAGTAAATCGCGTACTCCGGCAAAGTGGAATCCAAGCCGGTAGCCACCGCATGGGCGCCCTGATACATCCGCAAGCCTATGTAGATTGCGGTTAACAGCGCAAAACCGCTGATATATTTGTACAAATCCCGCAAATACCAAGGCTGGCTCGGCATGTCGCCGGCGATTCGAGATTCTGATTCGGATATGATTGTGCTCATGGTAGACCTCATCGGTTTTGAATAATTGTTGGATTCATCAATTGAAACGGGGAAGCACGGCCGCCGAAACAGCGGCAATCAATCGGTTTCCGTCTTCGCCATAGAAGAACAGCAATCCGCCTAGCCGACTGTCGGCATCGTTGATCAAGCCATCCAGCTTTTCGTTTTTCCAGTTGGCGTCGGTGGCATCGAAGGTTAATGTTCGAGTCTCGCCGGGCGCTATCGGCGTTTTATCCGCGACGTGCAAACTATCTTTAATCACCAGCGGCTCCGTCTCCGACGGCATCGGCATCTCGACATCGGCGTTCAGAAATCTAAGGCCTGCGGTGCTGAATTCTCCAAGGCGAACAGGAAAGGCTGCGTTGTTGCGTATTTGCGCAGTCATGATCATCGAACGGGTCGATACCCGGTATTCCGCTTTCAACACTTTGACCAAAACCAGGCTGTTAACTTCTTGAGCTAGCGGCTCGATACGGTCGAGCGCCGTTTGCAAGGGTATGACGTTGGGATTACGGTTTTGGGCAATGGAACTGGCGACCAACACGACCACCGGCACGGCAACCAGAATGATTTTCGCCAGCGTCCTATCCTGAGCGGTCACCAGAACATCCTCACGGCCGGCGGCCAACAATTTGTAACGAGGCAGGAATAAGGGACGACGTACCCACCACAGCAGCCAGCCAAGCCCAAGCACAATCCACAGACCATGCCAGATTGCAGCATTGGCCAGACCATAGCTTTCCATGTCGATCATTTCGCCATTCAAAGTAGCGACGCGATTGGTAAAATCGGCGGCCTCTCCGCCAATATCTATCCACTGCCCTGGCCCCATCACCGGGCCGGTATCCTTAAGATTAAAAAACGGATGAATGTGGTAACGCCCCGGAATCCGGGCTTTCATGACGACTTTGAAGTCATAATCGGCCCCCGGTTTTAATGCAACCGAATTGACCCAGGGCTGACCGTTCAGATAGCGCTCGGTACGAATCAATACCGGTCCGGGCGCCGAAATGTTGAGATAGGTTTCATCCGGCTTGGGAACGCTGTGAGGCCAGTCCTCGGTAACATGAAATCTACCGCTGACAACGACTTCATCATTGACATTGACGTTCGGCTCCGACCATTGCACGTCGAACCACTGAATAGTGCGGGTACGGATAAAAGGTTCCAGGGCTTTCTCGCCGTGAGCGTAAGCTGCCGGCAAATTTGCCAGCAGTCCGGCCCCCAGCAAAAGCCAAATCAACAGACGCTGTGTTTTATTTTTCAACATGGCATTCTCCTCTTCAAATTTTCTTCAGATAACGTACGGTGGAGAACCAGTTGCCGATATTCCACCAAAGCGCGTACATCAGCGTACAGAGCATCGCCGAAAAAAAGGCCGACAGCGGAGCGGCGAACTGGCCGTAAGTCCTAAGCGTGCCGCGCTCGATAATGCGCAGGTACTCCGGCATTCCGGCGCGGATGTATTGAAAGCCGAACAAATCGGCGACCGTCAGTTGAGAACCGCCCAGTTCGATCGGTGTGTGGAACATGCCGAAGATGGGCCAGTTACTCGGATAAAACAGCAAGGCGAATCCGGACGCGCCAAAGATGGCGGTAAAGGTAACGCTGTTGGTCAGCATCAGAAAAACATCCAGAAACAAGGCGCTGGGCAGCATGGTTGATGGCAAAACCATGTTCACCGGAAAAAAATTCCAGTAATGATAGGCAAAAATACGGGTAACCCAGGTGCCGATCAGCAAGCAGGACACACACAGCGTCGCGCCCAGCGGCAGACGGAAGTTTTGCCACAGCATCGACTGCACGGCCGCCGGAAAGGTAATCATCATCAGCGGCGTCACTAGCGGCCACCATTGCCGGTCTTTCCAGTCCTGCCAGAAATCCCAGTCGCCGACCGTCAAGGCAATATTCAGATGGAACGAGCCTATAAACAGGAACAAGGCCAACACCAGAACCAGATAGTCGAAAGCTCTCGATAAACGCGCCTTTTCCCCGCTATAGGGCTGTAAACTTATATCGGATAAATTTGATGTCATGATAAATTCTCCCTGACGGTATCGGATTGGTTCCGATTTTTTGGATGGTTGAATGTCGCGGCGCAAAGCGGGAAAAACCATGTCGCCCTTGGGAGGTAAACTGCGTTGAAAACGCTCCGCGCCCCGACGGCGACAATCTACGCGGCGGCCCCGCCAAGGTAAAATGATGTGTTTTCATAGGGATATTAAAAAAATCACTGACGCGCGCGGCTCGCTTTCACTAGGATTTTTACCTCCTCGCCTCGGGAAACAATCAAATAGGTAATTCACAAAATGGCCGAATTAAGAAACTTCGATCTGAATCTACTGGTAGCTTTCGATCTGCTGATGAAAGAACGCAATGTCTCGCGGGCCGCGGAAAAGATGTTTATCAGCCAGTCGGCAATGAGCCATGTTTTACAAAGGCTGCGCCAGCAACTGGACGATCCCTTGCTGGTCAAGACCCCTTCCGGCATGATGCCGACGCAGCGGGCCCTCTCGTTGGTCGAACCGGTCGGCCTGTTGTTGCGAGAGGTTGAAACGCTGATCCGCGTTCCCGAGCAATTTGAACCGGCGAGCAGTCAGCGCCGCTTCGTGATTGCCGCCACCGACTACATCGAAGCGCTACTTGTGCCGAAGCTGGTCGAACGCATCAGCAGCCTGGCGCCCGGCATTGATATTCACTTCAAGCGCACCAGTACGCTATTTCCGGCCGCGCCTTTGGAGCAGGGCGAAACGGATGTGCTGTTGGGATTCGAAGTCATGCTCAAGCCGCCCAAGCACTTTAGATGCGAGAAATTGTTCGATGATTACTTTGTCTGCGTATCGCGCATCGGCCATCCCGACGTGACAGCAGCCCTGTCGCTGGAGGACTACATCGCCTTGCCGCATATCCTGGTTTCCCGGACCGGTTCCAGCACCGGCCAAGTCGATGCCTGGCTGGCTGAAAACGGCCGGGAAAGACGGGTTGCGCTGACCGTATCGCACTTTCTTTCAGCACCGATGATCGTCGCCAACACCGATATGGTCCTGGCGTTCCCCAGACGCACCGCCGAACAATTCGCCCGCATGATTCCGCTGCAAATAGTGCCGTTGCCGCTCGACCTGCCTCATTACGATTCGGTGATGGTATGGCACCCGTTGCGGGACAAAGAGCCAGCTCATCGCTGGCTGAGGGAACAGATACGCGCCGTGTGCGGAGAATTGGAGGACTAGGCGATAGTTTGAACGGCAGGCAGTTCCGGAAAAAATCGCGACTGCATCCGCTTGCAGTAATCGACAATGTTTTTCTTGCCCAAGGCATAATCCTTGACCGGCGATTCAATCGGACAGCCGATGGTGTTGACCAGAATGCCGTAGGCCGAGGCATCCAGACTTGTCGGCTCGTCACCCATGAAATAGGGTTTGTCGCCAAGAAAACGGCTCGCCGCTTCGACATCTTCGCAGCCGAGCTTGAACACTTCGTCCGCCGTAAGACGCGCCAGACCTTGTCCGCGAATTTGCGCCTTGATCCGATAACGGTAAGCGCCGGCGGCCAATTCGGCCAAGACCGGGGGAAAACCGGAAAAAATCGCTTGCTTGTTGGCTTGCCAATTGCTTTCCGTATAGCTCCATCGAGTGTACATGGTGACCCAGTACAGATGCTCCTCGAACAGCCGCTGCCAGGCTTTGGCGGCGGCCTGCCGCTCGCCGGACAAATGCCTGTCGAGAAGGTCGCCGTAGCAGGCTTGCAAGTGATTGACGATCAATCTGGAATCGGCGATTCGGATGCCGCCATCCTCGATATAAGGCAACTTGCCGCGCGGCGCAAACAGCGGCATGGTTTCAACGGTTTGGTAAGCCAAACCGGCCATGCGCAGATAGGTTTCCAGCTTGACGCAAAACTGGCCGGGATTGGGAATGCCCCAGGAGCGGGCGAACTGATATAAAGTGATCATGCCGGTGTTTTTGATGAATATGACGCGGCCGATGGCCGCTCGCCTTTATCGGGCAAGCCCTCCGGGCTATCCGATCATTTACGGATAGCTCCGGATGAGTCCACTATCAAAAACGATTTTAAACGCGTTTCCTCCGACTGTTTAAAAAATCGGCATGGCATCGACGAAAATATTATGCCGTCAAGCCGTTTTCCGGATTAGCGTCCAGGCATGCCTTCAGCCAGCGCCTTGACCTGCATCAGAAAATAAGGCGGTCTGGAAATCGATTCGCCGCCGTTCAACACCGCCGATTGGTGAAGTTTATTAACGACTGCGTACAGCTTGCCTTCCGGCCCGAAGCTGAGCGAGTCGACCCAAGAAAGATCGGGACTTTGAGCCAGCCTTTTGTAATTTCTGTCGGGCGTGATGACGCCGATCGCATTTGCCGCCAGTTCGCCCAAATAGATGTTGTTGTTTTTATCGATGCTGATACCGTCGGAAATCGGTTTGTTGCTATAGCGTTCCACTCGTTGTGCCAAAGACCGGTTATCCAGCTGTTCGTTAACCAGGTCGGCGGCCCTAATCCGGTAGAGGCTTAAGCCGTGCATGGGACCAAAATACACCCATTCGTTCTGTAGATCCTCGGTGATGGGATTGACCCCGATATGAGGCCGGAAAAGATGGCCGGAACCATCCTTAATCTGCACGGGCCGGCCGTCGATGACCAGATCCGGATTTTCGGGGACGACGCTGGCATGACTTTCCAACACCCGTCTGGCCGCACCTGTTTCCAGGTTGACGACGATGATGGCCGCATTGTTGCCGCCGGCCGGGTCGCTGATGAATATGCTGTTATGTTTGCCGTCCACCGCAAAGTCGTTGACGAAAGTATCTTTTGGCGTCACGGGCGGCGGCAGATAGATAACCCGATGCAAGGCATCCGTTTTGCAGTTCCAAGCCACGAGTTTGGGCGTAACGCCGCTACGCATGCCGTTATCCAGCATCCAGACGATGCCGTCGGCATCGGTTCTAATGCCGAGAACCGAATCCAGTTTCAAGCCGGAACCGCTCGCTCTGTCATTCAGCGCCTGATTGGGAAAGGGAATAAGCGCAGCGTTATTTTTTAGCTCGACAACCGAATATTGCGGTTGGTAAAACTGGTGCTGACTCATGATGATCCGTCCGGTATCCGTCACCGTTACGTTCCCCGGCCCCTGAGTCATTCGGGCGTAAATATTGAAGCTTGCTGCCGGTTCTGCGAAGACATTGGCGGCGAGTATCGATAACAACACAAACAGACTGTTTTTTTTCATGGCGAACTCCGAAAAACGCGGTTAAGGCATTAGCCTCAAAGTAACGTTTCGGAGTGGATGCTGTTAAATGTCTTTTTTTAATGCCCTCATGATGGTTACGCATATAGCCGAATTTTCCACACGGATTCGACGCAAAACCAATTCCGCATACCCTGCAATAGCCTGGACCATTTTTCCCTGACCACTCGCTATTCTTCCGCCCCAAAACAATTCGGATAATCCTTGCACACCTCGCACGACGGCGCCCGGCAGACGTAAATACCTTCGGCTTCGCAAAGCTGTTTGTAAAGAAACTTCTTCCACTTCATGTCTTTGTTGTTAAGCGCCGCCATCTCCGGGAAATTATGCGCCAGCAGCGCCGATAAATCGCCACGGCTCCACAATCCCAGGTCCTGCCATAAATGATCGCTGCCCAGACAGGCGGCGACGACCAGCGCAATCAGCCATTCGCTGAGTTCGGATTGCTCCGCGGCATAGCGGCGCAGAAACTGCTCCAGATCCTGCTTTTCCAGCATCCGGCTAAAATCCAAGGTTTTTGCCGACGCGGCAACGCCCGGCAAACGGTAACCTGAAAAACACTGAACCAACAGCCGCTGAAACTGCATGGGCTGTAGTCCCAAATAATCGGGCAATGCGCCCTCGCCTACTTGCCAACTGGCGATGATTTGCGCCAGCCAGACGCTGTTGGGCGACTGGCCGGCACAGGCCATGAGATCGTCATAGCATTGTTGACGCGATTTTTCCAAAGACACCGGTTCTACCGTGTCAGCGCACTGCATCGTTGGTCTGCAACACATAGTCAATACTCCTGGCCTTATTGACAAAAACGCCGATTAATACTCAACCCGGATGTCTTCGTCCCTGACGATCATCTGGCAAGCCAGCCGCCATTCTGGCGGCAGGTCGTCGACGATCATTTGCTCCAACTGTTCGGTAGTCACCTTGCCGAGCTGTTTAAGCAGCGCCTTTTCTTTCTCGGTCATCGTGCCGCCCATACGCTCCAGTTTTTTATCGATACTGGAAACCTTGACCACACAAGTACCGCACTCGCCATCTTCGCATTCGAAGTTGATGGGAATCTTGTTTTCCAGAGCCAGCTTCAAAATAGTCTGAGTGTGACTGCCGGCCACCGCGTAGACAGTTTTGTCCCGGTAACCGGGACTGGTAAATGTCACTAAAGCCATGTTTGCCTCCTCGCCTTAAACCGGCTTGACGGAAATAACGCCGCCCAGCACTTGAGCCTGACAGGCCAGGCGATTGTGTTTGCCCGCCATGTTTTCCCGCAGGATTTTGTCTTCCAGCACCGATGGTTCGCTGAGATGATTCCAACCCTCGGTCACCTTCATGATGCAGGTACCGCAGTCGCCTTCGCGGCAACCGTAGGTAATTCCCGATCCCACTTTTTCCGAAACCTCGATAATCCGGGTGCCGGCTGGGACCGTGACAGTCACGTTTATATCTTCAAAAGTAATGGTCGCTTTGGCCATTGTAAAAACTCCTTATGGTATTGAAAGGTAATCCCGGCAGCCTCTAATCTGAGGACTCCCGGTTTGGAATCTTGCCGATTCCCGATTTTCATTGCCTTGCGGCAATGAAAGCACCGATTCGTCCCTGGCTCGGTGTAGCCTGTACCGGTGGGTGCAGGCTCAATACATGGAGTACCCGTGCCGTAGGGTGGGCAACGTTTTTCTGCCCGCCGTTTCAACACACGCCATACTGCGTGGGCACGAAAAACGCGTGCCCACCCTACCGCTCACGACTTTAGAATGAGCAAACCAACCATCAAGCCAAATCCGCAAAATTCACGACCCTTACTTCCCGTAACCCCATCAACTCCTGCGCCAGTTCCAATCCGAACGCCCTACATTCCAAAATCTCGTCATCGGTCGGGATCAATTTCACCCGCAAACCCGGTATCGGCACCCTCAGCTTCAAACCGCGCAAACGGTCTTCCACCAACCTAACCCCTTCGCCGGTCCAGCCATATGAACCGAACACGCCGCCCAGTTTCGATTTGAGATTGACTACGGTCAGTGACGACAACAAATCCCAGATCGGCTTCACCGCATCGCCGTTGATGGTCGGCGTGCCCAGAATCAAGCCATCGGCTTCCTCGATCAAATCCACAAACGGCGCCACTTCGCCGCCCTCCAGGTCGTACAGCGAGACGCGGACGTCTTCCACCTGCATGGCACCCTGATAAATAGCCTCGGCCATGCGCCGGGTGTTGCCGTAGGAACTGATGTAAAAGATCAGCAAAGTCTTCTGGTTCGGGCTCAGTTCGCTTTGCAATGCCGGCGTGGAAAGCTGGTGATAGCGCTGGATGTAGCGCTGCGGACGGTCTCGCAGAATCGGGCCGTGGGTTGGCGCGATCAAGGTCAGCGGCAAGGGTTCTATCAATTCCAAGGCCCGCACCACATACTCCTTGAAGGGCCGCATGATATGGGCATAGTAATATTCGAAGGAAAAACGGAAGTCGCCGACCCGGTCGTTGAACAGCCGGTTGTCACAAAAATGACAGCCGAACACATCGCCGGAAAACAGCATGGCTTCTTCCGGCGCATAGGTGCATTGGGTGTCGGGCCAGTGCAAATAGGGGGTATGCAGGAATTCCAGGCTGCGATCCCCCAGCGATACTTTGTCGCCGGTCAGCACCGGGGTAAAACTCAGCACGTCCTGTTTCAACAAGCCCTTCAACATCGACTGGGCCTTCTGGGAAATAAATAGCTGTGCTTGCGGAGCACGGCGCATCAATTCCGGCAAGGCACCGGTGTGGTCGGGTTCCAGATGATTGAGAACGATGACCTTGATTTCCGCATAATCGGCGACGCTTTCCAGGCGCGCGAAAAAATCGGCGGCGAAGCCTTCCTTGACTGTGTCTATCACCGCCACGCCTTCGCTGCCGCGCACCACATAGGCGTTGTAACTGGTGCCGTTGGCGGTTTTCAGGATGATGTCGAAGGTTCTTAAATTGGGATCGAGCGCGCCTATCCAGTGCACCCTTTCAGACAATGCCACGGCTTGGGGAACACCCTCGGCATTCTCCAGCTTGAGGCTGTTCATGGGCTGCAAGCCTGCCGGCTGTGTTGCTTGGGGCAGGTTTCCAGATTTTCCGGCGCAGCATCGACAGCCAGCCCCAGCCAGGCTTCGATCTTATCCGCATCGAAGCCCGCTCTCCGCCGGCCGTCCACTTCCAGCAACGGCCGGCGAATTAATAGCGGATCGGCGGCCATCAGATCGATAGCCTGTTGTTCGTCGACCGCTTCAGGATCGATCTGGCCGTTCTTGACGGCCGGCGCGCTACGGTTAAACCACTCGGCCACCGGCAGTTCGCCGAAAAACGATCGCAGCTTGATCTTGTCTTTAGCCCATGGCTGCCGCAGCAGGTCGTGAACGATCAGCAAATGCCCGGCCTTGCTCAACAACTGTTTTTGCCGAGTGTTATTGATGCAACCCGGCTTTTCGTAAAAGTGAACGGTAGCCATAAGCGTCAATGCGCTTGCAGTTCGGCCATCGCCTCGGCCATTTTCTCAGGCGGAATGCCGGTCAACGAGCCAGGCATATTGATCGGCACGCCCAGCGCGTCGAGAATGGCGCCTTCAATCGGGCAGATACTGGCGCATTGCGTATCTTTAAAATCGCCTTCGCATTCGGTGCATTTTTTCGGGTTGATCCTGAAATGCCCGGTTTTTTCGGACATATATATCGCCTTGCTGGGGCACAGAGGCTCGCAGGCATAGCAGTTGACGCAGGATTCGATGATTTGTAAGGCCATAATGATTCATCCGTTGTAGGCCGGATTAGGTCTAATGCCTAACCCGGCACGTTGGCTTCGAAATGTTGGGTTACGCTTCGCTTTTATGCCCGAAGGGTAAACCCAACCTACGTTTTTTTACGCTGTCGCGCGTTCCTCGGACTTAGCTTCATCCAATTTGCCGGCTGCGGCCATTTCCTTGTAAACGGCCATCACCGCCTCTTCGATTGGCTCCATCGCATGCTCGCCGTTAGGAATAATCCCGGCTTGTTCCAGCATGTCCCAAGGCTCGTAACCGATTTTCGAACACAGCACCGCTTCACAGCCCGCCAGCGAACGAATGGTTTGCTGCAACACGCTCTCGCCGTCGCCGCAGGTGTCGTCGCCGCCGCAATACAGATCGGTCTTGCGGTGACTCATGAAGCGCACGCCGTCCGGCGAAGCTTCGTAAATCAGGAACTCCTTGGCGTGGCCGAAGTGCATGTTGATGACGCCTTGGCCGCTGGTGGCCACAGCCATCAACACCGGACGGGTGGTCAGCTTGGTTTCCTGGGCATGTTTGGCGGCGGATTCGGCCTTGGCGACGCGTTTGCTATGCATTTCCTCGGCGATGGCTTCGTGGATGACTTTGCGTTTTTCCATGGCGGCCTGATAGTCGATTTCCATGTCTTCGATCTTATCCAGCGTAAACTCGTCGCCTCTATCCTCGCCCAGCAGCCCTACCGCATCGGCGCGGCACTGACGGCAATGGCGCATCATGTTCATGTCGCCGGAGCAGGAATCCTGCAAATCCATCAACTCGTCTTGTGTCGGTCCGCGTTGACCCATCACGCCGTAGAAGGTGCCGTGTTCGGCTTCGGCGATCAGCGGCATGACGTTATGCAGGAAAGCGCCCTTGGCCTTGACGATTTTGCTGACCTCGGCCAGATGCTTGTCGTTGACGCCGGGGATCATCACCGAGTTGACCTTAACCAGGATGCCCTTGGCCACCAGCATTTCCAGGCCTTTTTGCTGCTGTTCGATCAAAATCTTCGCAGCCTTTACGCCCTTGATGCGCTTGTTTTCCCAAAAGATCCAGGGATAAATCTGAGCGCCGATTTCGGGATCGACGCAGTTGATGGTGATGGTGACATGGTCGATATTGTGCTTGGACAACTCTTCCACCGCATCCGGCAAGGCCAGACCGTTGGTGGAAACGCAAAGCTTGATGTCCGGCGCTTCCTCGCTGAGGCGGCGGAAAGTTTCGAAGGTCCGCTCGGGGTTAGCCAATGGATCGCCGGGGCCGGCGATGCCCAACACCGTCATTTGCGGAATGTTGGCGGCCACCGCCATGGTTTTTTTCACGGCCTGATCCGGCGTCAACAGCTCGGATACCACGCCGGGACGCGATTCGTTGGCGCAATCGTATTTACGGTTACAGTAATGGCATTGGATATTACAGGCCGGCGCGACCGCGACATGCATCCGCGCGAAGTAATGATGGGCGTCTTCGGAGTAGCACGGATGGTTCTCCACCTTGGCGCGGATCTCGTCGGACAGATGGCCCAGCTGATCATCGCTGGTGCCGCAAGAATGAGAGGAGCAGCCGCCTGCGCTTGCTGCTGGAGTTTCGTTTAATACTGGCAGTTCCATATTCTTCACCTCGCTTGATTGGTTATACAGTGAGAAAGCACAGGCCGTGCCAGTTATAAATTGATTTTAATCGATTGATATATAAATGATTTTTATAGATAGCGCCGGCGATTGTCGCAAATATCACATATCAATGTTTGTAAGGGCACAATCGAGCGCTGGCGATTGTGGAGGATTTGGGACAATCGGCCCGCATTTAGGTGCGCGGACGCTTTTTCAGAAAAAACCTCGGGCTCGACTTGCAGAATGAAGCCAGCCGACTAATATTCGATGTTCATCAACTCAACCGTTAGAGAGTCGTCATGTTCCATAAACTGCCCGGTATCGCAATCGTCATCTTTTCGATGTTATTTTGCTCCCTCTCATGGGCGCAAAGCCCGGAGAACCAGATCACCGTCGAGGAATTTCTGGCCTCGCTAAAGTTTCAGGAAGGCAAAATCGAATTACCGGGCGGTATCGCCTCGTTAAACCTGCCGGAAACATTTCGCTACCTCGGCCCGGACGATGCCGAACGAGTACTGACCCAAGGCTGGGGCAATCCGCCGGGCCACAATACGCTGGGCATGATATTGCCGGCGGCAGTGAATCCGCTCGGCATGAACGGCTGGGGCGTTATCATCACTTACGAAGAAGACGGGCATGTCAACGACGAGGATGCCGACGGCATCGATTACGACGCCCTGTTGAAGGATATGCAGGAAACCATGCAGGCGGAAAACGAGGAACGCAAAAATCAGGGTTACGACGCCCTTAACCTGGTCGGTTGGGCCGAGAAACCCACTTACGACAAAGCCAGCCATAAGCTCTATTGGGCCAAGGAGCTTGCCTCGGACCGCGCGGCTCAGCATTCGCTCAATTACAACATCCGGGTCCTGGGCCGGAAAGGCGTCATGGTGCTGAATGCGGTAGCCGGGATCAATCAGATCGATACCATCAAGGCCGAAATGCAAAATGTGGTGGCGTTTACCAATTTCACGCCCGGCAACGGCTACAACGATTTCAACGCCGGCACCGATCAGGTTGCCGCATACGGTATCGCCGCGCTGGTCGCCGGCGGCGCGGCGGCCAAGCTCGGCCTTTTTGCCAAGCTATTCGCCCTGGCGCTGGCATTCAAGAAATTCGTCATCATTGGCGTAATCGGCATCGGCGCGGCACTCAAAAACATCTTCAGCCGCAAAAATAATCGTAACGTCTGATTGAAGAGCTACTACACAACATAGTCATCAGGATAATTAAGCATGACCAAACTCATAGCCTGGCTGTTTGCCGCCGGAAAGCTGGGCAAACTACTCACAACCGGCGGCACCATGATCATATCCATGGCCACCTATGCCTTGATTTTCGGTTGGCAATACGCGGTCGGTTTCGTGCTGCTGCTGTTTTTTCATGAAATGGGACATTTCATGGCCGCCCGCCAACGCGGACTGAATGAAGCCCAACACTTCGAATATTGAATATTGGGCCAAGCTATCACTCTGCCCGCCTCATAAACGACAAGGAAATCACGATGAAAACCACCACCCAACAACGCGAACACCTGGAAAACCTGATAAGCCGCGCCGAAAGCGAAGCGAAGCACCGGCCGCGCCGTTACCATTTTAAAGTCGCCTTGTTGGCACTGCTGGGTTATTCGGTGATATTCGGAATGCTGTTCGCGCTGCTATCGGTCAGCGTCGGCATAGGCTGGGCGGCCATCACCAGCACCGCCTTCGCGCTTTTATTGTTAAAGAAGAAATTGATTCTGGTGGTGTTCGGAATGATCTATGTGCTGCTGCAGGCGCTGTGGGTGAAATTCGAGCCACCGACCGGCTACCGCCTGACGGCCAAACAACATCCGCAACTGTTCGCGCAATTGAAAAAACTCAGCCGTAAATTGAAAGCGCCACGCATTCACCAAGTGATCCTGACCCCGGAATATAACGCCGCGATTGTGCAAACCCCACGCCTGGGCGTGTTCGGCTTTCCGAAAAACACCCTCCTGCTGGGATTGGAATTACTGCTCAGCCTGTCGCCGGCACAAACCGAGGCCGTTATCGCCCATGAACTGGGCCATCTGTCGGCCGCACATAGCCGCTTCGCAGGCTGGATCTACCGGGTCAGACTAAGTTGGCATCGCATCATGGCCGGCCTGGAACAGCAACAAAACTTTGGCGCAGCGCTAATGCGGCGCTTCTTCGGCTGGTACGCACCGACCTTTGCCGCGTATTCCTTTGCGCTGGCCCGTGCCAACGAGTTTAGCGCCGACTCGGTTGCCGCGCAGCTAACCAGCCGCGGCGACACGGCGCAGGCATTGGTCAATACCTATATCGTCGGTAGCTTGGTCAACGAGCAATTCTGGACACCTTTCCTGAAACAAGCGGAAAGCTCCGAACAGCCGGTCGCGCCGTTCCATCCATTGCGGGATTTTCTGCGCAACCCGCCATTCGAGACCGACAAACTGCATGCCAAAGTCGACGAAGCCTTGGCGGTCACCACCAGCCATTACGACACCCATCCGGCCTTGAACGACAGACTACAGGCTCTGCAAATCCAAGCGCCGCTGCCGAAAATGCCGGCCGACTCGGCTGCGCAAGCCTGGCTGGGAGAGCAACTGGAAACCGTGCTGACCGATTTCGATGGCAACTGGCTGCACCACAACGATGAAAAATGGCGGGAAAGATTCCGCTATTGCGAAGACGGGCGAAGCAAACTGGCCAAACTGCAACAATTGTCGCTGGACGAGTTAAGCGCCGAACAGTATTGGCAGTTAGCGGCACTGACCGAAGAGTTCTCGCCGGAAACCGACCCCCTACCGCTGTTCCAAAGTTACCGGGCCGCGCATGCCGACGCCAATGCCGATTTCGTCATCGGCCGGCTATTGCTGCAACGAGACGATCCAGCCGGCGCCGATGCCCTGCAAGCCGCGATGGCCGCCAAGCCGGAATTGATCATAGACGGTTGCCGCTGGCTGGATTATTTTCACCGCCGCCGCGGCGATGTTGAGGCAGCCGATCACTGGCTGAAACAAGCCGAGTTGCAGATCGACATCAACCTGGCCGCCGGCCGCGAGCGGGATAACATAAACCCAAAAGACCCGCTGGTTAAACCGGAGCCCGACACCTCCACCCTGGACGCCATCCGTGCCGCTATCGTCGACCTGGACGGCGTGACGCGAATATGGCTGGCGGAAAAACCGATGCAACACTATCCGGACGCAAAAATCTATGCCTTGGTGTTTGCCAAAAAAATGTTCGCCAACGAAAAGAAGTTGACCCGGCAAATCATCGAACGCCTGCAAACCCAGCACACCATATTCGTACTAATGAAAGGCGGAAAACATGCCGCTTTCGCCAAGCGAGTTATCAAGGCTGGCATCGAATTGCAACGCTATTAATGCGGCTTTCAAAAAACCACTGGAATAATTAATCAATCAGGCTTTTGGCGCCATCGGTAGCACAATATCGTTTACCCAATGCTGAAAGGCTACGAGGGCACAGCGCCGATGGCAAACCGTTGTTACATCTGCGACTGCAGATAATTATGGATACCGACTTTTTCGATCAGGCCCAGCTGGGTTTCCAGCCAATCGATGTGCTCTTCCTCGCTTTCCAGGATGTCTTCGAATATTTCCCGTGAAATATAATCGCTGACCGACTCGCAATAAGCTATCGCTTCTTTCAATAACGGCACGGCCATTTGCTCCAGCTTCAGATCGCATTCCAGCATTTCCTGAGGATTTTCGCCGATCAATATTTTGCCCAGGTTTTGCAGGTTGGGCAGGCCTTCCAGAAACAAAATCCGCTCTATCAATTTGTCGGCGTGTTTCATTTCGTCGATGGATTCGTGATATTCCTTCTCGTTGAGCTTGTGAAAGCCCCAATTTTTGTACATGCGGGCATGCAGAAAATACTGGTTGATAGCGGTGAGCTCGTTTTCCAGCGCTTTGTTCAAATAGACTATGACTTGTTTATCGCCTTGCATGTCGGTTCTCCTAGATTGAATTCATTGGCAGGTTTTTGCGGAGCATACCCCTCCGGCGAAAGCAGCACAACTTAATCGCTCGCCACTCGCCGCCGTTGTACTTGTTGCGGATCGGCGGTGATTTTACGGTAGATTTCCACCCGGTCGCCGTCCTTGACCGGGGCGTCCAGCTTGGAGATTTTGCCGAAGATACCGACCTTTTGGGACTCCAGATCGATTTCCGGATACTGGCTTACCAAGCCGGACAATTCGATGGCTTCGGCGATGGTGCTGCCCTCCGGCACTTCCAGCCTCAGCCAGATTTGCCGATCGGCTTGCGCGTAACAGACCCCTACATTCATGCTTCACCTCCCTCGACAACGCTTTCAGGTATTTCAACGCTTGATTGCTGAGCGGTGCTCACCCTACGATCCAGCAGGCGCTTGGCCGCCACCATGAAACCCAGCATGATGAAGCCGCCGGGCGGCAGCGCGGTTAACAGAAAACCTTTGTATTCGGGGATGATCACGGTTTCCAGGAAGCTGAAACCCTCGCCCAGCAGCACCGAGGCATTGGCAAATAAGGTACCGGCCGAAGTGACTTCCCGCGCCGCGCCCAGCACCACCATCGCTGCGGTAAATCCCGCCCCCATCATCAAACCATCCCACATCGACGGCATCACCGGCTGCTTGGAGGCGAAGGCCTCGGCCCGGCCGAGAATCACGCAGTTGGTGACGATCAGCGGAATAAATAGGCCCAGCACCTTATGCAGTTCGTGCATCCAGGCGTTGAGGAAAATATCGACCAGCGTCACCAGCGCGGCGATCAACAGCACGAAGATCGGGATGCGGATTTCCGAGGGAATCAGATGCCGGCTGACCGAAACGGCGGCATTGGACGCCACCATCACCACCATGGTCGCCAAACCCATGCCCAAGCCGTTGGTGGCTGTGCCGGTCACGGCCAACAACGGGCACAAGGCCAGATTCTGGGTGAGCACCACGTTGTTGTCCCACAGGCCGTCGCGGGCGATTTTTCGGTAAGGGGCCGAGAAAAGGATTGAGAGATTCATGATGGTTTCTCCTTGTTGTTGGAGGTAATCTTGTTTTGTGTCGCTATCGCGACGGGTTGTTTTAATGCCGGTTTCCGCACCGGCGGGCGGGATACTTTTCTTTGCTTGTCCAAAGAAAAGTATCCAAAAGAAAAGACACCCGGATGCCGCTTGAATCACTCGGCACATCCGTGTGCCTCGCCCTACGGGTGCGATGCATGCAAATCGGCTATCCTGCCGATTTGTCCTGTGCTCCGAAGCTTTTGATCGGGGTTGCCGAAAGGGGCTCCTGCCCCTTCGTCAACGCGATGCATCCCTGCATCGCCCCTGCGGGCTATTCCGATCAAAAGCTCCGGTGCTCGGCGCGGCATACGGGAAGGAACCCCGTTTCTGTGTAGCTAATCTATTCGTTTAATCTGTTTTGTTTCGTTTCGTTTCCATGCGAAGCCGAGGAACCGTGGATAATCGCCGCTTGGTAGGTACGCATTGCGTACCCTGTTGGATTTACGCACAAAGCACGGGACCATAATTCAAGCCGGAAAATTGTTCAGGCTTAATCAAACGATTCGCACCTCAAAGTAGGAATGGTGTTGTCTCCCGTATGCCGCGCCGAGCACCGCAGCTTTCGGCGGGAATAGCCCGTAGGGGTGCGGCATGGATGCCGCACATCGGCAGAGGGGCAGGAAGCTCCTTCTGTCGATCCCCGTCGAAAGCTGTGGAGCACAGGACTCAAGCGGCATCCGGGTCGCCTTTTCTTTGGTTACTTTCTTTTGGCGAAGCAAAAGAAAATAACTCGGCCGTCGGTCCGAGAACCGACTTAAAAACACCCGTCGCGACAGCGACACATCAACGACCGGAATCGACAGCATCCCCCAACAATTCCCCCTGATGAGCCCGATAAAACCCCAACCCCCGCTTAATCGCCTGCACCACTTTTCTTGGCGTAATCGTCGCTCCGCTAAACTGGTCGAACACCCCGCCGTCCTTTTTCACCGCCCACTGCTCGACGGTCAGGTTGTCCAGCGATTTGCCGTTGAACGACAGTACCCATTTGGATTTGCTGATTTCAATCTTGTCGCCCAGACCAGGCGTTTCGACATGGGCGATGACCCGCACCCCCAGAATCTCGCCATTGCGGTCCACGCCCATCACCAGACTGATAGGCCCGGCGTAACCGTCCGGGGCGACAAATTTGAAGCAGGCGGCGGTGACTTGGCCCTGCTTCTTGGCCAGATACACTTCGGTTTGCTCGGCACCGAGCTGGGCGTCGGCGGAGGCGACCATCACGCTGTCCGCCAGCAGGTTGTTGTCGTGCAACTCGGCAGGCACCACTTGTTCCAGATTGGCTTGCAGGTCTTCCTGCAAGCGCTGCTGGATCACGCCGCGAGTCGCCAGATCGGCGACGCCCAGCAGAATCGCCGCCAACAAGGCGAAACCGGCCAGCACGCCGGTTTGAAATTCCAGCTGCGGACGCAGTTTTTCCAGATTGGCGGGCTCCAGAAAAATCGCCAGTTTTTCTTTGCCGCTGTGGATGGTACGCAATGCGTACCCTAGCATTTGTTGTCTCGTCGATTCGGTGCTCATGGCATCTCACGGATTGGAAATATCGAGCGGCTTGCCGTTACGGTAGCGGCCATAAATTCTAGGACGGATGTAGTGATCGATCAGCGGCGTCACCGCGTTCATCAACAATACCGCAAAACCGGTGCCTTCCGGGTAACCGCCCCAGGAACGAATCACGAAGATCAACAAGCCGCAACCGGCGCCGAATATCAATTGACCCAGCGGCGTGTTCGGCGAGGTGACGTAATCGGTAGCGATAAAAAACGCCACCAGCATCAGCGCCCCGGAATTCAGGTGCACCCAGGGACTGAGATAATGCCCGCCATCCCAGAAATGGAAAATACTGGATAACAGCAGTACCGTAACCAACAATGAAACCGGAATATGCCATTGAATCACGCCCTTGCGCAGCAGCCAGAGGCCGCCGCCCAGCAGCAATACTGTCGAAGTTTCGCCCAGGCTGCCGCGCTCCCAGCCGATCATGGCTAGAAAGCCGGAATAATCGCCCAAAGCCCCCGGCAAGGTCTGGCTTTGCGAAAAGCCGGTTTTTACCAGGCCCAGCGTCGTCGCCCCTGTGACCGCGTCCGTGCCGTCCAGCCCGGAAAAAGTCAGCGTCAGACTGTCTATCAAACCCGGCCCGGTAAACAGCGGCGTGACATTGGCCCAGGTGGTCATTTCGATCGGGAAGGAAATCAGCAGCGCCACCCGCGCCAGCATGGCCGGATTGAACACATTTTGCCCCAGGCCACCGTAGACCTGCTTGCCGAGCACGATGGCGATTGCCGAGCCGGCCACGCCTATCCACCACGGCGCCCAGGGAGGCAAGGTCATCGCTACCAGCAGTCCGGTCAATATCGCCGAACCGTCGCGTAAATAAGGCGTGGCGGCCGCGCCTTTCAGTTTCAGGCAAAAGGCTTCGAACAACATGGCCGACAACACGGTGATGACCAGCAAATACAAGGCCGGCCAACCGAACAACAGCACACCCAGCGCCGTGGCCGGCGTCAGGGCGACAATCACTTGCCGCATGATTTGGTCGACGCGGCGCACCGCCGCGACGTGCGGACCGCTAACCGGTTTAATACTCATACCGATTCCTCCACTTTTGCTTGCTGTTGTGCGGCGGCTTGCGCCGCCGCACGCGCGGCACGGGCTTCCTGTGCCCGTAGCGCTTCGGCTTCGGCTTCCAGGCGGGCACGTTCCATGCGTTGATTGCGGTCGTTCATCAGGCGTTTGGTTTGTTCGGATTTATGTTCGGCTTGCTGGCGCTTCACCAGTTCGCCGGAAGCAAATTTGAAGTAATGCACCAGCGGAATATTGGACGGGCAGACATAGGAGCAGCTGCCGCAACTGATGCAATCCTTTAGCCCCAAATCGACGGCGGAATCCAATTGATTGGCCTTGATCCGGCTAGCCATCTCCAGCGGCAACAGTCCGACCGGGCAAGCGGTGACGCAACTGGAACAACGGATGCAGGCTTGCACCTCAGGTTCCTCGATCTCGTCGCGGGACAGGGCCAGTATGCCGTTGCAGGCTTTCACCACCGGCACTTCGGAGATCGGCAGCGCATCGCCCATCATCGGTCCGCCCATCACCAGCCGGGCCATTTTCGCTTTATCGACGCCGCAAAACGCCAGCACTTCCGACATCAGCGTGCCGATAGGCACTTCCACATTTTGGGGTTTGCCGACCGCACCGCCGGAGACCGTGACTACCCGGCTGATCAGCGGCTGGGCCAAACAGATTGCCTTGTAAACCGCATGGGCGGTGGCGACGTTATGCACCACCACGCCTATGTCGGTGGCGCGGCCGTCGGCCGGGATTTCCTGACCGGTCAGATAACGCAGCATCTGCCGGTCCCAGCCCATCGGATAACGGGTCGGCACCTGTTCGACGCTGATATTGTCGAACTCGCGGCAGGCGGCCTGCATGGCCCGGAATGCCACCGGTTTGTTGTCCTCAAGGCCGACAATAGCTTTCGGCGCCTGCATGCCGCGCAGCATCAGCCGGATGCCGGCAACGATTTCCTCGGCGCGTTCCTGCATCAAACGGTCGTCGCAGGTCAGATAGGGTTCGCATTCGCCGGCGTTGATCAATAAGGTATGTATCTGGTTCTTGCGGCCCAGGTTGAGTTTGACCGCCGACGGAAACACCGCTCCGCCCAGGCCGACCACGCCGGCGCCGCCGACCCTGGAACAGATTTCTTCCGGATCGAGCAGAAACGGATCTTCGGGCGGAAAACTTTTCAGCCATTGTTCCTGGCCGTCGGTTTCGATAATAACGGTACGCACCGGCAAGGCCGAAGGATGCGGGGCCGGATAATCCTTAACATCGATAATCGTGCCCGATGTTGGTGCATGAACCGGCGCCGAAATGGTGCCTTGGCTGTAAGCCAGCAACTGGCCTTTCAAAACCTTGTCGCCAACCTTGACCACTGGTTCCGCCGGTTTGCCGACATGTTGTTGCACCGGAATGAAAAGTTTTTTAGGCAACGGAAAGTCGGCGGCAATCGGCTGACCGCTGGTTTCCTGCTTGTGTTCTTCGGCGTGTATGCCGCCGCGCAGCCTGGGATTTTCTAGGAATGCCAACATCGAATATCTCCGTTAGGCCGCCAGCGGCTTGGGCCAGCGCCAGTTGCGCAGCGTGACTTCGATCGGATGCATTTGCAGACATTCGGTCGGACAAACCTCGACGCATTTCTTGCAACCGATGCAGGCATCTGCCACCACCGCATGGATCTGTTTTGGTGCGCCGACGATGGCATCGGTAGGGCAAACCTTGAAGCAACGGGTGCAGCCGGTGCAGGTTTCTTCGCTGACGCGGGCCACCATGGGCTCTTGATCCTGAGCATTGCTCAAGTCGACATCCACGCCCAACAGTTTGGCGAGTTGCTCGATCAGCGCAGTGCCGCCCGGTGGGCACAGCGTCACCGGGGCCGTGCCGGATACCAGTGCTTCCGCGGCAGGACGGCACCCTGGAAAGCCGCATTGGCCGCATTGCGAACCCGGCATCAATTCTTCTACCCGTTCCACCAAGGGATCGGATTCCACTTTCAGATATTTGGCGGCTACACCTAAGCTCAGACCCAGCACCAGCCCTAGTGCAGCCATGATGACGATCGCAGATAAAACGTACATACTGTGCCTCTTATTTGCTGTAAAGCCCGGCAAATCCCATAAACGCCAAAGATAGGATGCCGGCAGTAATAAACGCGATGGGGGTGCCGGAAAAAAGTGCCGGCACAGCCATGAGCGCTAAGCGTTCACGCAGGCCGGCAAAGAGCACCATCACCAGGGTAAAACCCAATGCCGAACCAAAGCCGAACATCAGGCTCTGGACGAAGTTATATTTCTCCTGGATGTTCAGCAAAGCCACACCCAGTACCGCGCAATTGGTGGTAATCAACGGCAGGAAAATCCCCAAGACCTGATACAGCACAGGACTGGTTTTATGAATGACCATCTCGGTAAACTGCACCACCGCGGCAATCACCAGAATAAAGCCCAACACCCGCAGGAAACCGATATCGAACGGCACTAGCAGGCGGTGCTCCAGCACCCAGCTTGCCGCCGATGCCAGCGTTAATACGAAGGTGGTCGCCATGCCCATGCCCAGTGCTGTGTCGAGTTTGTTGGATACGCCCATGAACGGACATAAGCCCAAAAACTTGACCAACACTACGTTGTTGACCAGCGCCGTACCCAATATTAGAAGGAAGTATTCACTCATCGCCTTAAGTCCGATCTTTTGCTAAGACAACAGCATCATTTGTGCCAATGTCGTAAACGGGGAATAGATACCGGTTTAGTGCATAAAAGGACACATTCGGTGCGGTTTATTCTGTTCTAAAAAACACAGATACCATCAAGTCCGATTGGAATTGTCGGCAATGCGACAATTCCCCACTGTTTATGTGTAGATGCCATGCTTGAAAAAAAATGGCGCTTAAATTGCATGCAAACTGACAACAAGGACATCATTTGAGAAACCCAGGCCATGACTAACCCGACACCCGATTATCCGCTTGGCGAGCTTGGCATTGAAACGCCCGAACAATCTACAGCCACCGGCACCGAGGACAATCCGACCCCAACGCCGGCAAAAGCCAAGGCAAAAAAGCACAATACCCTGCCGTTATCGCTATTCGTCAAAGCCGTCGAACAAGCCCCGGTGGCGATCTCTATTACCGACAAGAAAGCCAACATTCTTTATATCAACGACGCCTTTACCAGCGTCACCGGCTACAAGGCCGCCGAAATCCTAGGCGCCAATGAATCCAAACTGTCCGACAAATCCACTCCGCGCCAGGTTTACTACGACCTCTGGCACACCATTTCCCGCAAACAGGTCTGGCATGGGCAATTGGTCAACCGTAAAAAGATGGGGCAGCGCTACCTGGCCGACCTGACCATAGCCCCCATGCTGGACGAACACGGTGCCATCAGCCATTTCATCGGCATGCACCGCGATGTCACCCAGTCCCATCACGCCGAACAACAGGTCGGCAACCAGAAACAGCTGATAGAATCGGTGATCAACGCCTCGCCGGTGGCGATGGCGGTGCTGGACGACAGCAAGCGGGTGGTGCTGGATAACCAGATGTACAAGATGCTGATCAGCGAACTCGACAAACAGGAACCGGCGCTATTTTTTCTGGACGCACTGGAACAGGAGATGGGACCGCTGTGGAACAATCCAGAACGGCCCGGCGGTTTTGCGCATCTGGAAATCCGGGTGGAGGGCGTCGGCCGCCGAGGAACGCGCTGGTTTTCCTGCTCGGGCAACTGGTTTAGCGAGGACGACACCTGCGCAGACAATTTTTTCGTCAAGCAATCCAAGGATTATCTGCTGCTGAGCATCAACGACATCAGCCAGCAACGCCGCCAGCAGGAGAATCTGCAAGTTCAAACCCTGCGCACCATGTTGGCCGAGGAAGAGCACATCCGCAGCATCCGCGAAACCCTGCTGGGGGCGATGCACCAGATCCGCCAACCACTGAATCAGATCAACGCCGCGATCCAGATCATGGCACAGCGCAACGATGCCAATAACAGGCCCTTGAAGGACTTATTGGGTCAGGTGCAACTGATGGGCGAGGAAACCCTGGCGACCTTGCAACGCTGCGTGCCGGAAATTCCGGAATCGGCGGTGGTGCCGGTCAATCTCAACCAGCTGTTGCATGAAGTCATGCTGCTGTACAGCACCAAATTTTTGGCCAACGGCGTGGTGGTCGACTGGCTGCCCAACCCGGTATTGCCGTCGATACTGGGTTCCGCCAACAAATTGCGGATGCTGTTCAAACAGTTGATCGACAACGCCGTCAACGCCTTGAACCGCGCCGGTAGCCGCGAGCGCATCATCAAAATCAGCACCGCCATCGACCACGACTGGGTGCATGTGGCCATTGCCGACAGCGGCCCCGGCATCCCCATCAATCAGCACAGCAAGGTATTCGAACCCTTCTTTACCACCGAATCCATGGGCGGGATTCAGGCCGGCATGGGGCTGGTGATGGTCAAGGAAATCGTCAACCAGCATAACGGCATGATCGCCATCGATCCGGACTATCAAAACGGTTGCAGTTTCAACCTCAGTTTTCCGGTTTGTCCCAAACACATCACCACGGTGAACGGCCATGAGTGAACGTTTATTGATGGTTGAATCGGAGTTGGATACGCTGTTTCTGGTCAGCCAACTGCTGAACAGCACCCATGACTTGCGCACCAAACTCAAGGGCATCCTGGAAATACTGCATAAACGCTCGGGGCTGCACTTCGGCATGATCACGCTGCGCGACGTCGACGACGACAGCATGAGCCTCTGCGAGATTTACGGCGAAAGCATCGACCGTTCGGTGCGCTACCAACCTGGCGAAGGCTTGGTCGGCGCGATACTCGACGAGGGCTGCACCATCGTGGTGGAACGCATCGCCGACGAACCGCGCTTCCTGAGCCGCCTCGGCGTTTACAATCCCGACCTGCCGTTCATTGGCTCGCCACTGGCGGTGGAACAGGGCGAAGTGGTCGGCATCCTCGCCGCTCAGCCTTGCAACGCCAAATTTTTGGGCGAACGTGCCCGCTTCATGGAAATGGTCGCCAACTTGATCGCCCATAGCGTCAACATGCTAAGGGTCATGGAGCGCAAGCAGAACGAACTGGCCAGCGAGCGTGATTACCTGAAACAAACCCTGGTCAAGAACTACCGCTTCGAAAACATCATTGGCCACTCCGAGCCGATGCTGAAAGTGTTCGACATCATCCGCCAGGTCGCCAAATGGCATACCACTGTGCTGATCCGCGGCGAGTCGGGCACCGGTAAGGAAGTGGTCGCCAGTTCGATACATTTCAACTCGGCCTGCGCCAACGGTCCGTTTTTGAAACTGAATTGTGCGGCACTGCCGGACACCCTGCTGGAATCGGAACTGTTCGGCCATGAAAAAGGCGCGTTCAGCGGCGCCATCGGCCAGCGCAAGGGCCGCTTCGAGCTGGCCGACAACGGCACGCTGTTTCTCGACGAAATCGGCGAGATTTCCGCCTCCTTCCAGGCCAAACTGTTGCGCGTGTTGCAGGAAGGCGAATTCGAGCGGGTCGGCGGCGTCAGAACACTGAAGGTCAATGTCCGCATCATCGCCGCCACCAATCGCAACCTGGAACAGGAAGTTGCGGAAGGCAATTTCCGCGAAGACTTGTATTACCGGCTCAACGTCATGCCGATCAACATGCCACCGCTGCGCGACCGCATCGAAGACATTCCGGAACTGGCCAGCTTTCTGTTGAACCGCATCTCCAAGCAGCAGGGCGGCAGACCACTGGAAATCAAGGAAAGCGCGATTCGCATCCTGATGAAACACGACTGGCCCGGCAATGTCCGCGAACTGGAAAACCGCCTGGAACGCGCCGCGATCATGAGTCCGGAAGGCATCATCGACCGCGACGTGATCGCCAGCACCGGCCTGGAAAACGAGATCGGCATCAGCCGCACCCCATCAATGATCAAACACGTCGATCTGCACGACGAAAACATGGACGAACGCGAACGGGTGATCGCCGCGCTGGAACAAAGCGGCTGGGTGCAAGCCAAGGCCGCCCGCCTGCTGGACATGACGCCCCGGCAGATCGCCTATCGAATCCAGACGCTGAATATCAATGTGAAGCAGATTTGAGACGTGGCGCCGGGCAGGAGTGTGAAAGTATTGATAATTTGGAGTACAAACCTAGGTTTGTACTCCTCCACCTAATTAAAAAATCAATAGCTTGGATGCTTTTTAAGTCCGTTTTTAAAATACTTTCACACTTATTCGCCCAGCGGCGCGCCCGCTTCGTCAAACCGCAGCAACGTCACCTCGCCGTCGGCATCGGTGATTTCGGCCTGCCGTAAAACACCGCTGTCGTAATAACCGTAGCGGTGTTCCAGCTCGATTTCGCCATACACCATTTTCTGGCACAGCACTAGCCGATCCTGCCGGTCGAAATAACCCCGAAAGAAGGTATTGCGGTTTTGCAGTTCGGCATCGGCCAATGGCGTAACCAACTTCAACGGCAATTTAACGCCGCTGTAAGTGATGAAATAACGGCAGTCGCAATTGTCGATGTTCTCGGTCATATTCATTCCAATTTGTAAGGTAAATAGCTGGCAGCAAGCAATGATTGTGCCGTTGTCGCCAAGCCTGCTATTCCCGGTATTTCTGGGACTCGGCGCTGTCGCGAAGCTGGCTTTGTCGGAAATGGTTGTTGGTTTTGCGACAGGGGAATTTTATCTTGTTATCGGGAGAGTAGCTTTAAGGCCGTAAGATACTCCGCCAACCGGATGTCGTAACCCGGCTAGGTTTTGCCGAGCCAGCGGCAAGACACAACATTAGCGAACGATGCGCTTAACGGCAGCATATCAGCGCACGTTACCGCGTTCTCCAAATTCGACGTCACGATCGAACTCGGCTCCCGCCCAATCATCCGGCAGTAAACCATGTCTGACGTAGCGATGAAATGACGAGTAAGGCCAATCGGCGACTCGCCGCACCAACCCGTGTTTCATCGGATTCCAGTGGCAATAATCGATGTGATTGACGTAGTCGCGATCATCGCGAATGGCGTGGTTCCCAGAAGCGTCGCTGCCACACGCCTCGCTCGCCTTTGGCGGCACGAACCTTGGAACGCCGCTCGGTAGCGGGCAGTTTCTGCACGAAACGGATTTTGATGGCTTTCCAGCGATTGGAGAAATCGACGTCGTCCGGCGGTAACGTCCACACGCTCGGCAACTGCTCCATGCGTTGCCCTACCTCCTGCATCCCTGCAGTCGAGTGCATATGGTCCGGCAACACCACCCAAGCATCGACATGAAACGGCCGTTCCCGTTTGGTAACTCGCACCGCATCGCGCAGCACATCGATATACCGAACTAGCGTGTCCAGTCGCCGCTCCAGCAAATTCACCGTAAAAAAATACGTCCCGCCCGGAACCCGATACCGCCGATAATCCGGCATGCCGCCTCCCTCTTAGGGCGGAAGCCGACAGGCGTTCCGCCAAATCAGATTAGAAAAGTATCTTTCGGCGGAACCGCTATGCGTTCCGCCTTACGGCCTTACGTCACTGATCCGCCGTACGGCCGTATCATGAGTTCATTTTCTCATCAACCGGAACAAGGAAAGGTAAGTGCTCTGAACGAAAAGCCAAAACCGCACAATTTTGGCTAGCTTCAATCATGATTCTGCGGAAAATCAAGAATAAACGCAAGTTTAGCCTATTAGATCAATGGTTTTTGACCGATGTTCGCAGCTTGAATAGAGAAATATTTAGACTGTGTGGGTGGGGAACCGGCTCATCTGGGCAATTACCTGTTCCTACTCTGTTATCGGGTTGCACGGTTACGAACATGATGCTACCGTTGTTTTTCCATAACTTCGAAAAAGAGAGAGGTCAGTCCTATGAAAAAGCTGCTTGCATTCCTCATCGCTCTACTCGTTACTGCTCCATCATTTGCCGCCAAAACCTACCAGGCAACTGGCCCAGTGGTTGAAATTTCGGAAAATGCCATCGTCATACAAAAGGGCAAGGAAAAATGGGAAATCACCAAAGATGCCAACACAAAGATCACAGGTGATCTGCAAAAAGGCTCCAAGGTAACCGTGGAATATACGATGTCGGCAACCAACATCGAAGTCAAACCGGGAAAAGCTAAGAAATAAAGTCCGCGCGGACATGCTGTCGCTAATTGCCGTGGATTGGCGGGGGGCAGCTATTATTAAGTTTAATGTCAATAAAGTAGCCTCGATGCAGTGAAAAGGAATCGAGGAATTGATGGCTCCGATTACCCTCGATTCCGCTTCGTTCCATCGAGGCTATTTGCTGCGAGAGATGTCATTCGACAATCCATGATGTGCAATAGCAAAGCATATCGCTCCATTCGAAACTCAACTATCAGATGTAATATGGCTACCGCCTATTATGCCCTATGGGCTATGGGCCTGGTGTTGTGTCGCTATCGCGACAGATTGTTTTAATACCGGCTGCCGCTTGTATCCTCCGCTCCTCACTTTTGAACGGGGTTGCCAGAAGGGGCTTCCCAGCCCCTCCGTCAACGTGCGGCATCCATGCCGCACGTTGACGGGCAATTCCGCCCAAAAGCTCCGGTGCTCGGCGCGGCCAATGGGAAAAAACCTCCCGAACTTTAAAACTAATTGGTGTGATTTGCGGCTGTCGACCATGTACTCACTATCACACTTTCCTAAAAACAGGCTAATAAATTCGCAAAAGGTCATCAATTACAAAAGCCTTGAGCGCTTCTCATAGCGAGAAGCGCTCCAACGCATAATTAGGATTCAGTATGCATGAGTATTTCTTTTACTGAAATTTGTGCTGAATAGATACTTAAGGCCACCATCAATTCTCCAGCAATACCGCAAAAAAACATGATAAATCCTGTTGCTGTATTCAGCCCTTCCTTTATAAACAATGGAAGGAATCCTATTACTAAGAATAAAACTGCATATATGAGTGCAACCCAGAAATGTATTTTTAACTTCCTGTAGTCTGGCCACTTATGAAGAATCTTCGATAGCTCACCGTCTGGAAATAGTAACAATTTAGCTTCTGAAAAACTCCAGCAAATTAATCCCGCCGGTACGAACATCAGCCACTTCAAGACCTCATCGTTAATCTGTAATTCTCTAATGAATGTACTAACTATTTCACCATAGACACTTGATAATAAAATAGAAATAACAACAATAAGAAACTCAAACGAAATTACAAATACACGCAGCCAATACATGACCATCAATGCCTCATGTCTCGTTCGCTGCTTACTTTTTCAAATATAGCATTAGCTTTAGTCGCAAGCTCTAACGGTTCTGGATCTTTACTAGCCAAGAAACTTTTCTGATTGTCTGATGTGCGGATAATTATTTCGGTATTTCCATCATATCCCACTACTTTTCCGTTGCCGTATCCGTCTGCAGCCATTAAAAGGGCTGCATCTGCTATATCCACAGCCGTTTCAGGTTGGTAGTTCGAATTAGTCATGATATTTCGGACAAGACTTACGATTTTCGTCGTTATCCCATTACCCTCTGGACTTATTTCCTTAATTGAAACTTCAGTGGCATTTCTCATTTTGACGTAGTCATTGAGACTAGACCACAAACGACCGAAGAGCGGATTTGGCGGGTAAACTTTGGCCGAAATTTCAGTAAAAGTATCGATGTTGTAAAGCTTTTTTACGAATGCTTCGTAATCAGCAATTGGTTCAATGGCGCATTCTGCAAAAACGCTGTCAAATGGATTCTCAATGATCGCTCTGAAACGACGAGCAAAAACATCTTCCTGAATCCCATTCCACACATGCAGATATGCGATTCCAGAAAACTTTGGGAGATATACAAATGGTGAACAGGCCTCCAATAGATTTGGTTCCAAAGCCGCACGTTGCGATTTAGTTCCTTCGTCAACTACTGTAAGTTGCCCAACACGTGAAAACTTTGACAGCTTTCCAAATAAGAAAGGTATTGATTCATTTCTATGATCCTCAATATCTGTAATTGTCCAGCCAAATCGGCCTTTCTCTATTACAGGTGGATTTAGAATTATTTCTTGCAGACTCTCTTGAGTTATCAGGCCAGCTTTTACTATTCTTCCAACGTAATAACGCCCTTTACGCACATACATCTCCCTAATTAAGCTCTACAGACAGTATAAAGTTTTAGAATATCATCACTGATTGCCACACTCTAGGCAATAAACTCTGGACTTCTGACGATGACAGCCTGCAAGCTATTGTTCATCGATCCATCAAAAGTAGGTCGCACAGCAACCCGATAAAATGCACCAATCATAGGATGCTGCCGACGTAAGGAGGCGCATCGATCGCGATTGATGCGCTTCACTTTGTTCAGCACATCCTATCAATCATTTTGCCTATTGTTGTATTTATTGACTTCCGGGACGGGTCTTCTCCCGTTTGCTGCGCCGAGCACCGGAGCTTTTGGACGGAATTGCCCGAAAGGGGCGATGCACGGATGCATCGCGTGTGTGCAGGGGCTTGGAGGCCCCTTCACACACCCCGTTCAAAAGCGAGGAGCGGAGGAGAAAAGCAGCATCCGGGTCGCCTTTTCTTTCGATACTTTCTTTTGGCGACACAAAAGAAAGTATCCCGCCCGCCGGCGCGGGAGCCGGCATTAAAATATCCGTCGCGGATAGCGACACCTAATATTACTTAAAATCCCCCCAAACCAAACGTACCACCAACTTCTCAAACCCAACTACCGCATAAATCACTATGCTCACCGCCAGAACCAATCCCCATTCTTCGTAACCAATCGCCGCGCTACCAAACAGCAACTGCATCGGCGGCCAGTAGGTAAACAGCAATTGCAGCAGCGTCATGCTGACGACGCCGAAAATCACCCAGGGATTGGAAAACACGCCGACATGAAACATCGAATAGCTCAGCGAACGGCAGTTGAACAAATAAAACAGCTCGCCGAACACGAAGACATTGACCGCAACGGTACGGGCGGCCTGCAGCGACTCGCCGTGAGACAACTCCCATTCGAACAGGCCGAAGGCGCCGGCCAGCAGCAACACGCCGACCAGACAAATCCGGAATGCCAGATGACGAGTCAGAATCGGCCGTTTCGGATCGCGCGGCATGCGCAGCATCAACCCAGGTTCCTTGGGCTCGAAAGCCAGCATCAAACCCAGCAACACGGCGGTGGTCATGTTGATCCACAAAATTTGCAGCGGGGTAATCGGCAACGCCACGTTGGCAAATACCGCGGCGGTGATCACCAACCCTTCGCCGAGATTGGTCGGCAGGGTCCAGGCGATGAATTTCACCAGATTGTCGAACACGCCCCTGCCCTCTTCGACCGCCGCCTCTATGGTGGCGAAATGATCGTCGGTCAATACCATGGCCGCCGCTTCCTTGGCGACTTCGGTGCCGCCCAGCCCCATCGCTACGCCGATATTGGCCTGGCGCAGGGCCGGGGCATCGTTGACGCCGTCGCCGGTCATCGCCACCACATGGCCGTTGGCCTGTAAGGCTTGCACCAGTTGCAGCTTTTGCTCGGGTGCGATGCGGGCGTATACATCGCAGTTTTTCACCAGTTCACGGCAATCCGCTTCGCCGATCGTTTGCAGTTCTGCGCCGCTGACGGCGCGTTCGGTTTGCCGCATGCCAAGCTGCCGGGCAATCGCCAGCGCGGTGACAGGATGATCGCCGGTGATCATCTTGACCTGAATGCCGGCCTGATAACAGGCAGCAATCGAGGCGGCTGCTTCGGGACGCGGCGGATCGATCATGGCTTGCAGGCCGAGAAAAGTCAGGCCGCTACCAATTTCATGATGCTGCACGGCATCGTCGCCGTGGTCGGCGCGAGCCAAGGCCAATACACGCAGACCTTGCGCGGCCATTTCCTCAACCTGTCTATGCAATGCGTCTTTATCCAAGGCCGTCCGCTGCATCTGCGCATCGAAAGCGCTGTCGCATCGTTCCAGCAGGCTTTCCAGCGAACCTTTCAGATAGATATGCCGGGTATCCAGCGCCCGGTTGTGATGCAGCGTGGCCATGAATTGATGCTGGGATTCGAACGGGATGGCGTCCAGCCGGGGATGGCCGATGCTGACACTGCTGTGATGCAGCCCGGCCTTGTGAGCGGCAACCAGCAGCGCGCCTTCAGTGGGATCGCCTTCGATACGCCAGTTATCCGGCTCCACCAACAGCCGGGCGTCGTTGCACAGCAATCCGGCCGTCAAACATTCCAGCAAGGCCGGCTGCTGCTGTGGCTCTATGCGCTGGCCGTTTTTGCTGAATTCGCCTTCCGGGGTGTAGCCGCTACCGCTCAGTTGGAAATATTCGCCGCCGGCGTATATCGCCTGCACCGTCATCTGGTTTTGGGTCAGGGTGCCGGTTTTATCCGAGCAAATCACCGTGGTGCTGCCCAAGGTTTCCACGGCCGGCAACTTGCGGATAATGGCATTGCGTTTTGCCATCCGCGACACGCCTATCGCCAGGGTAATAGTCAGCGCGGCCGGCAAACCTTCCGGAATGGCGCCGACGGCCAGCGCAACCGAGGCCATGAACATGTTCAGCATGGTTTCGCCGCGCCAGACCCCGACCGCGAAAGTCAGTAGCGCACAGCCTACTATCACCCATAGCAGCAACTGGCTGAATTCGCTCATTTTCCGGGTCAACGGCGTTTCCAGTTCGTCGGCGCCGGCAATCATCTTATTGATCAGGCCGATTTCGGTACGGTCGCCGGTCTCCACCGCCACGCCCAGCGCGGTACCATAGCTGACCAGAGTCGAGGAATACACCATGTTGTTGCGGTCGGCCAAAACGGTCGCCGGCGGTAACTCTGACAGCTGTTTTTCCACCGGCACCGATTCGCCGGTCAGCGCCGATTCGTCGATTCGCAGTTCGCGCACCTGTAGCAAGCGCAGATCGGCCGGCACCTTGTCGCCGGATTGCAGAAACACCAGGTCGCCCGGTACCAGTTCGCTGGCCGGAATGAGCATTCTTACGCCGCCGCGCAGCACCGTGGCATTGATGTTTAACGCCCGGCTCAAGGCATCGATGGCTTTAAGGGCATTAGCTTCCTGAACGAAACCGATCAGGGCGTTGACGATCACCACGCCGAAAATCACGCTGGAATCGACCCATTCCCGTAAAAAAGCAGTGGTAACGGCGGAAATCAGCAGGATGTAAACCAAGGGTTGATTAAATTGCGATAGCAGCAATCGTAACGGTCCTTTGCCTCGCCGAGGCGTTAATTTATTCGCGCCGTACTCATCTAACCTACGCAAGATTTCCGTATCATTTAAACCTTGCTTCAAGTTGACACCCAAGGTTTTAGCAACGGTTTCCGGCGGCAGGCTATGCCAGTTTGTTTCACGATTTTTCATATGTGTTTGCGTAAAATATCAACGGATTAGCAACAGAAGAATGCATGTCGCAGTGAGTCCAAGAGTACGCAGCCACCTCGTTTTTGGAAAGCGTTTATTTTGCGCTTGTTCCCTATTGGGGATGGGGTTATAGTCCGCGCTAAGGCATTCAGCCTTAAATAAAAAATAAAAACAATTAGTTGGAGGAGGTACCTATGGGTGGAGTTATCGAACTTTGGTTCTGGATGCTGGTTATTGCCTGCTTTGCGTTTGCACCGTTGGGCTATTTTATTTATATGTATGTCGCCAAAAGCGGCGAGCCGTTTGGCGATATCGAACCGCACGGCGACAGCGAATCGGCTGTGTTGAATATGGCAGAAAAGCTGATTAATCTCGTAAAGGCCAAAGTCCTCAAAAAATAGCCATTTTGACCATGATAAAAAGCCGGGGCAACCCGGCTTTTTTATGCCCCTTCAATCGTCGATGCCGCAAGTTGGACATCTTGGGTTTTTCTTCAAGCGCATAGTCTGCCACTCCATCGTCAAGCCATCCAGCAGCAACAAGCGACCGGTTAGGGTTTCGCCTATGTCCATAATCAGCTTCATCGCTTCCAAGGCCTGAATGCTGCCGACGATGCCGGTAATCGGCGCAATTACGCCGTTGCGGGCGCAGTTTTGCAATTCTTCGCCGTCGCTCTGGTACAAACAGTTGTAACAAGGGCTGTCGTTCAAGCCGGGGGTAAACACGCTGACCTGGCCTTCGAAACGGATTGCCGCGCCGGAAACCAGTGGAGTTTTGCTACCGACACAAGCCTGATTCACCGCAAAACGGGTGCCGAAATTATCGCTGCAATCCAGCACCACATCGGCTTCGGCCACTTCTTTATCTAACAGCTCCCCCTGTAATCTGGCCTTATGCGCCAAAACCTTAACTTCCGGATTGATTTTTTTCAGGGTGTTAAGGGTTGAAATGACTTTATCCAGCCCTATATCGGGGGTGTAGTGAGCAATCTGGCGCTGCAAATTGGTTAAATCGACTTGATCGTCATCATAAATTGCGATCTGCCCAACTCCCGCAGCGGCAAGATACATCGCGGCCGGCGACCCCAATCCGCCGGCGCCGACGATTAATACCTTGGCATTAAGCAGTTTTTGCTGCCCGGCAATATCGATTTGCGGCAGCATGATCTGACGGCTATAGCGGAGCAATTGTTGGTCGTTCATATTTTTTATGTTGGCGGCTAAGGGCGTAGATGATGCCAAAGAGCTTGACAGAGTGCAAAAGCGGGATATTATTGGCACTCTATAGCATAGAGTGCTAATAAAAGTTTTTAACCTTTGATTTAAATCTGAACATAAGGAGACATTGATGAAAATTCGTCCGTTACATGACCGCGTTGTCGTTAAACGTGTTGAAGAAGAAACCAAAACCGCAGGCGGCATCGTACTGCCCGGTTCTGCAGCCGAAAAACCTAGCGAAGGCGAAGTTTTGGCTGTCGGTTCAGGCAAAGCGTTGGACAACGGCCAAGTACGTGCCCTGGAAGTTAAAGTCGGCGACAGAGTACTGTTCGGCAAATATTCCGGCACCGAAGTTAAAGTCGATGGCGAACAATATATCGTCATGCGCGAAGAAGACATCATGGGCATTTTGGGTTAATCCAATCTAATCCAACACAATCTTTTTCAACTTATCTAAAATTTCAGGAAATAAGAAATGGCAGCAAAAGACGTAAAATTCGGCGGCGACGCCCGTGCACTGATGGTTCAAGGCGTTAACATTCTGGCTAACGCAGTGAAAGTCACCCTGGGCCCTAAAGGCCGCAACGCGGTTCTGGACAAAAGCTTCGGCGCTCCAACCATTACCAAAGACGGCGTATCGGTAGCCAAAGAAATCGAATTGAAAGACAAATTCGAAAACATGGGCGCGCAAATGGTCAAGGAAGTGGCTTCAAAAACTTCCGACGTCGCTGGCGACGGCACCACCACCGCAACCGTTCTGGCCCAAGCCATCGTTAACGAAGGCTTGAAATCGGTTGCCGCCGGCATGAACCCGATGGACCTGAAACGCGGTATCGATCTGGCGGTTACTTCTGCAGTTGCAGCGATTGAAGCGGCTTCAACACCCTGTACCGACACCCACGCAATCGCACAAGTCGGCACCATTTCCGCCAACTCCGACGAGTCAGTCGGCGCCATCATCGCCGAAGCGATGGAAAAAGTCGGTAAGGAAGGCGTTATCACCGTTGAAGAAGGCACAGGCCTGAACAACGAACTTGATGTCGTCGAAGGCATGCAGTTCGACCGTGGCTACCTGTCTCCTTACTTCATCAACAAACAAGAAAACATGAGCGTTGAACTGGACGATCCATTCGTTCTGCTCTACGACAAAAAAATCTCCAACATCCGCGAAATGTTGCCGATTCTGGAAGGCGTTGCCAAATCAGGCCGTTCCTTGCTGATCATCGCCGAAGACGTCGAAGGCGAAGCGCTGGCGACTCTGGTTGTCAACAACATGCGCGGCATCGTTAAAGTCGCTGCGGTTAAAGCTCCTGGTTTCGGCGACCGCCGTAAAGCCATGCTGGAAGACATCGCGATCCTGACCGGCGGCGTGGTCATTTCCGAAGAAGTGGGTCTATCTCTGGAAAAAGCCGACATCACTCAACTGGGTACCGCAAAACGCGTGCAAATCAGCAAAGAAAACACCACCATCATCGACGGTGCCGGCGACGAAGCTCAGATCAAAGGCCGTGTGACACAAATCCGCGCCCAAGCCGACGAAGCGACTTCCGACTACGACCGTGAAAAACTGCAGGAACGTCTGGCCAAACTGGCTGGCGGTGTAGCGGTCATCAAAGTCGGCGCCGCAACCGAAGTGGAAATGAAAGAGAAGAAAGCCCGCGTCGAAGACGCACTGCACTCGACTCGCGCCGCGGTTGAAGAAGGTGTGGTTGCCGGTGGCGGTACCGCGCTGATCCGTGCGCTGTCTGCTCTGGAAGGCTTGAAAGGCATCAACCACGACCAAGATGTCGGTATCAGCATCCTGCGTCGTGCTATGGAAGAGCCTTTGCGCCAAATCGTCGCCAATGCCGGCGATGAAGCGTCCGTCGTGCTAAACGAAGTCAAAAAAGGCACAGGCAACTTCGGTTACAACGCGGCAACCGGCGAATACGGCGACATGATCGCGATGGGTATTTTGGACCCAGCGAAAGTGACCCGCTCCGCGCTGCAAAACGCGGCATCCGTTGCCGGCCTGATGATTACTACCGAAGTAATGATCGCCGACGCACCAGCCGACAACAAAGCCCCTGCAATGCCTGACATGGGCGGCATGGGTGGTATGGGCGGCATGATGTAATTGCCGCTTTTTTAGGCTCCGCGCTTAAACAAAAGCCCCGATACCGCAAGGTATCCGGGGCTTTTTTATGGACAGCTAGTTCTAATCGACTGCCTAGCAATCCGTAATGAAGAGCATAAAAGGCAAGTTACCCGCACTAGTGCTAATATCTCATCTTTATTTTTGGGCGTATTGTATTAAGCCATGACGGCACAAGCATTTTCAGTTCTGATTGCCGACGATAACGAGTTAAACCGTTGGTTATTGTGCGAGCAACTGCAGCAATGGACGACTAATATCGCTGCGGCCAATGATGGACAGGAAGCGTTACAGTTACTGCAAACTCAACAATATTCTCTGATTTTTCTCGATGTGAATATGCCGTTTTTGAACGGTTGGGATTTAATTGAAAAAATCAGGACAGGGCAAACGCTAAACAGCTTAACCCCCACTATTGCAGTTACCGCGCATACCCAAAGCCAGCAACGGCAGGCACTTATCGCTGCCGGTTTTAACGACTGCCTCGTCAAACCGGTCCTATTACAGCACTTAAAGCAGGTAATGATGCAATGGAGCACCTCCGCTAACGGAGACCCCGCATACTATGCGGCACAAATAGTTAGAAAAACAGAATTCAACCATGAATTAAGCCAATTGTTGCTGAATAAACTATTCGACGAAGTACCCGAGTATTTACTCAACATTGCTGGCGCGCTGGAACAACTGGATTACAGCCAAGCCTGGCATATTACCCACAAATTGCACGGCACCTTTAGTTTTTACGGCTTTGCCGACTTCCTGCCGATGGCGGAAACGCTGGAACACTACCTGCTGAACCGGGAAACCACATCGGCAAATACACAGTTACTAGCCATACAGGATAAATTTTCCGGATTGCTGAATAATAAATCAGCTATCTTGGCAAACGTCACCGCCGCCGCATCACAGGATTTGTAATAATCGCCACACAAAAAAAGCCCTTTACGGGCTTTTTTGCTTAAATAAACGTAAACCTATTTTAGTTCGTCCAATAACGCTTGGGCGGCTACTTTTTGTTCCTTGGAGCCTTTGCTGAGCACCTCTTCGGCTATCGATCTCGCCGCTTCAGCATCTCCCATATCGACATAGGCTTTTGCCAAATCGATTTTGGTTTCGAATTCATCCATATCGGTCAAATCGGATACACTCAGGTCAAATTCTTCGCCGTTGTTGCTTTCTACGACCGGCGCGTCGAAATCGAAGTTAAAATCGAATTCGCCATTTTCATCCTCTAGCGATTCCGTTTTTTTAGGTGGCGCTACAATTTCCGGCTCGGGCTCGGCGGCTTCAAAGCTGGAGAAATCGTAAGTTTCCAGATTCAAGGGTTGATCCAAACCCAAGTCTAAAACCGTCTCGGCTTTATCATCGGCAGCCGGCGTTTTCGGTTCTTCGACATCAAAGTTGAAATCGAACGTTTCAATGGCGGCTTGACTGTCGTCGGCCTGTTTTTTTTCTGTATCGGTATCGCCAAAAGACAAACCACCCAGATCAAAATCGATAGTTTCTATAGCTTCGGATGATGCTACAGCCGGCTCCTTATGCTCTTTCGAACTATCAGCCGATGAACCTAAATCAAAATCCAGACTATTATCGTCGTGCGTCGAAGCCTGAGAAAAATCATGTTTCAGGTCCGAAAATTCGGCATTAAGTTCATTCAACACCGCCAAATCTTCCGGAGCCGACAAGCTCAAATTGTCCAAATCGTCATCGGCAATACCAAATTCAGACTCACCGGAATCCTTGCTACTCAACGTTTCCACATGACCGGATTCAACGGCCTGCTCTATAACCTGTTGATCAGCAACCGATTGCGCAAGGGCTGGCGTACCGCCAAACAAAGGCAAATCGGGCACGATTTCCTTGGCCATATCGCTGACTTTGGTCCAGAACGCACGGTCGCCTTGCTTACCATCTTCGGCCAGTTCCTGAGCATAAGCCGCAAAGCCTTCCTTGTTTTCGCCGGCGTAGAAAATTTCAAGCAGTTTGAGTTTGAAATCGTCCCTATCGCCGCCTTCATTAATAGCATGACGAATCAATTCTTCTGCTTGTTGATAGCGACCATAAGCCAGATACACGTCTGCTTCGGAAAGAGGGTCGACTTCACTTTGATCGGTATCGAAAGCATCGAAATCACTAGGCGTAAAATCGCTGATAAACGAACTTTCGCCAACCGTGCCGACATCGTAAGCATTCGAGCTGCCCAACTCCATGACCGGCACGGACAGGCTGCTTTCCGAATCAGGCATTCTGATCTGGCTAGCGGACGCAAACATGCTTTCGGTGTTAGTTTGCTCCTCAATTCTGCGTCTACGCCACAGCAACCAGCCCAGCACGCCAAGAATGCCTGCGCCTAATCCGCCTAGGGTCAAGAAGTATGAGTCCGACGCAAAAATGCCCTCATCTTCCGCAACGGGAGTGGGTTGAACCTGAGGCGCCGGCTGGGCAACAGGAGCAACCGGTGCAGGTGCTGGCGTGGGAACCACGGGCTGCGGCACAACCTGTTCGACCGGCGGTTGCGGAGCCGGTACTAACGGCGGCTGAACAGCTGGCTCGGCCGGCGCTTCAGGCGTGGGCGGAACAACCGGGGCAGGCTTACCCGCATTCTGTAAAGTCGCAAGTTGTTGATCTTTAAGTGCCAGCAGTTGCTGCATCATGCCTAACTGCTGCTCAAGCTTGTCGATACGCGCCTGCAGCTCAAGGTCTTTGCCTTCGGCCGCCTTACCAGCTTCGCCCGCCGCAGCTTGGCCGCCCGTAGCGCCTGTATCCTGACCCGGCTTCACTTGCCCGGTCACCACAGCGTTGTCGGCAACCTTCGATTCGACAGGAGCAACCAATTCCAATGGCTTGCCGGTGGACGCAGGTTCTTTGCGCGCGGTTTTTTGCGGCAGTGCCTGCTTGTCAGCAGGCCTCAGAATCGCCTCGGTTTCGGGAATTTTCAGCGTGACGCCCGACTTAAGCAAATCCATGTCGTTCCTGTTAAACGCCTCCGGATTAGCCTTGTAAAGGGCTGTCAGCATTTGTTTGGCCGGCACCCCACGCTCGCTGCCTAGTCGTGTCGCAATACTCCATAAGGTATCCGACCTCTGGGTAGGACCGTATTCGCCACTGGTTGGCGTTTGCGGACTCACGTCGCTTGCAGCCTCTACGCTCTTGGCTTTTCTGACAGCCGGACGTGTCGCTTTCCTGACCGGTCTTTCAATTTCCTCCAAAGGTTCGACACGATAACCGCTGCTCTCGGCAACCGGGATCACCGGTTGTTCATAACTGGCAGGCGGATCGATCAATAAGGTGAACTCTCTGAATTGGCTACCCTGCGGCCAGGACACTTCCAGCAAAAAATCCAGAAAAGGTTCGGTCAGAGTTTCCTTGGAGGTTACTTTGACAATAACGGTACCGTTAGCCTGTACGACGGACTCGAACTTGATCTTGGTAAGAAAATAACTCCAGGGAATACCTGCCTGATCGAATTTTTCAGGAGGCGCCAATCGAACGGAGACATCGGCAGGGTTTTCTCCGGGACTAACGTGCAGCCTGATTTCGGCGTTAAGGTTCTGGTTCAGGGCCGAATGTAATTCAATATCGCCAATACTTAACGGTAGGCCGGTAGCCGGTGCCAATAACGACACGACCGCTAAAGCTTTAGTTAAATTGCTCACATTACTTTCCTTCACTTGTATTACCTCAGCAGGTTCTGGCAGTTGTATCAAACACAGTTGCTAAGCGTAGACTAGAAGTAATTTTTTACCAGCACTTCCGCTATCTGCACGCTGTTTAATGCCGCGCCTTTTCTAACATTATCGCCAACTACCCACAGATTGATACCCTGCGAACAGGAAATATCCTCGCGGATACGTCCAACATAAACATCATCATGACCGGACGATTCGGTAACGGCAGTCGGATAGCCACCGTCGACGCGCTCATCCAGCACAGTCACGCCCGGCGCAGCCGACAGTAATTCACGAACCCTTTCCGCGGAAATTTTCTGTTTGGTCTCGATATGCACCGCTTCGGAGTGGCCGAAAAACACCGGCACCCGCACGGCGGTCGGATTAACCTGGATATCGGCATCGCCAAGGATTTTTCGAGTCTCCCAGACCATTTTCATTTCTTCCTTGGTGTAACCGTTGTCCATGAATACATCGATCTGCGGCAGCACGTTGAAAGCGATTTGTTTCGGGTACACGCTAGGCTTAACCGGTTTAGCATTAAGCAGATTAGCGGTTTGCGTCGCCAACTCCTCGATCGCTTCCTTACCGGTGCCGGAAACGGCTTGATAAGTGGCGACGTTGATGCGGCTGATACCCACGGCATCGTAAATCGGTTTCAATGCGACCAGCATTTGGATGGTCGAACAGTTCGGATTGGCGATGATGCCGCGATTTTTGTAATCGGCGACTTTTTCCGGATTGACTTCCGGCACCACCAGCGGAATGTCGTCGTCGTAGCGAAATTGCGAGGTATTGTCGATCACCACGCAACCTGCTGCAGCCGCTTTGGGCGCGTACTCGGCAGACACCGATGCGCCAGGCGAAAACAAACCGATCTGCACTTTCGAGAAATCGAAGGTTGCTAGGTCTTCGACGACCAGCGAACCGCCTTTAAATGGTATGCGTTTGCCGGCCGAGCGTTCGCTGGCCAAGGCGTAAACTTTGCCCACCGGGAAATCGCGCTCTTCCAGGATGGAAATCATGGCTTCGCCGACCGCGCCGGTGGCACCAACTACTGCTACATCATAGGTTTTCGACATATTGATTATCCTTTTAAGGCATTGAGCACGGCATCGCCCATGCCGGAAGTGCTGACTTTAGTCATGCCTTCCGAGTAAATGTCCGCGGTTCTGACCTTGCTATCCAATGCGGTATTCACCGCGCGTTCAATACGCTCGGCGGCTTCGGGCTGATTAAAGGTGTAACGCAACATCATCGCCACCGACAAAATGGTGGCCAATGGATTGGCTATACCTTGGCCGGCTATGTCCGGCGCCGAACCGTGGATCGGTTCGTACATGCCCTTGGCGTTGGCGTCCAGCGAAGCCGACGGCAACATGCCGATCGAACCGGTCAGCATCGCCGCGATGTCGGACAAAATATCGCCGAACATGTTGCTGGTAACGATCACGTCGAATTGTTTCGGCGCCCTCACCAATTGCATCGCGGCATTATCGACATACATATGCGTGAGTTGCACATCCGGATAATCCTTACCCACTTCCGTCATGACCTGCCGCCACAATTCGGTGACTTCCAGCACGTTGGCTTTATCCACCGAACAAAGCTTTTTGTGGCGTTTCTGAGCGATGCGGAATGCGGAATGGGCGATGCGGCGGATTTCCGATTCGCTGTAAATTTTGGTGTTGATACCGACGCGCTCGCCGTTTTCGGCAACATGCACGCCGCGCGGCTGACCGAAATAAATACCGCCGGTCAGTTCGCGGACGATCATGATGTCCAGGCCGGACACCACTTCCGGTTTCAAGGTCGAGGCATCGACCAGCTGCGGATACAAAATCGCCGGACGCAGATTGGAAAACAGATTCAATTCGGAACGAATGCCCAGCAGTCCACGCTCGGGGCGCACCGCGTGTGCCAATGGCTCCCATTTCGGGCCACCAACGGCGCCAAGCAACACCGCATCGGCGTTTTTGCACAGATTCAGGGTTTGTTGCGGCAGCGGCGTACCGAAAGCATCGTAGGCTGCTCCGCCGATCAAGGCGTTTTCGAATACCAAACCCAGATCCATGTCGGTATTCAGGAAGCTCAAGATCTTGATCGCTTCGGCAACAATTTCCGGGCCAATGCCATCACCGGCCAGAACTGCAATTTTTTTGGGCATTTTTTTACCTTTCAATGGAGCTTACGCGTCTTTGAACAACCATGGGGCGCGTTTAGCACGCTCGGCTTCATAGCTTTTAATTTTGTCGGCATGCTGCAGCGACAGCGCGATATCGTCCAAACCATTCAGCAAACGAAAACGGCGATTTTCATCGACCGTGAAAGCTATGTTTTGGCCGCTAGGCGTGGTGATGGTCTGAGCTTGCAGATCGATGGTTAACTGGTAACCGTCGACGACTTCCTTGAACAACTGATCGACGGTTTCGGCCGGCAAAACGATAGGCAAAATGCCGTTTTTGAAGCAGTTGTTAAAGAAGATGTCGGCAAAACTCGGGGCGATGATCGCCCTGAAACCGTAATCTTCCAAGGCCCAAGGCGCATGCTCGCGCGAGGAGCCGCAGCCGAAATTTTCGCGGGTCAGCAGTATCTGTGCGCCTTGATATTTCGCCTGGTTCAGCACGAAATCTTTATTCAATGGCCGGTTCGTGCAATCCATTTCCGGTTCGCCTCGATCCAGATAACGCCATTCGTCGAACAGATACGGGCCGAAACCGGCGCGGCGGATCGATTTCAAAAACTGCTTGGGGATGATCGCGTCGGTATCGATATTCGCTCTGTCCAGCGGAGCGACCAAGGCGGTCAAAGTAGTAAAAGCTTTCATGCAACTTCCTCCGCGATATTAACGAAATGACCGGCAATCGCCGCCGCGGCCGCCATGGCCGGGCTGACCAAGTGGGTGCGGCCGCCATAGCCTTGCCGGCCTTCAAAGTTACGATTCGAAGTCGATGCGCAATGCTCGCCGGGTTCCAGACGGTCGGCATTCATCGCCAGACACATCGAGCAACCGGGATCGCGCCATTCGAAATCGGCGGCGGTGAAGATTTTGTCCAGGCCTTCCGCTTCGGCTTGTTGTTTGATCAAGCCTGAGCCGGGCACAATCAATACCTGTTTCACCGAGGCGGCTTTTTTACGGCCCTTGATGACGGCGGCCGCGGCACGCAAGTCTTCAATCCGCGAATTGGTGCAGGAACCGATAAAGACTTTGTCCAGCTTGATGTCGGTAATTTTTTGACCTGCTTGTAAGCCCATGTATTGCAAGGCCCGCTCGATGCTTTGGCGCTTGGTTGGGTCTGTTTCCTGGGCCGGATCAGGGACGTTGGCATCGACAGCCACCACCATTTCCGGCGAAGTGCCCCAGCTGACTTGCGGTTTTATACCGGCGGCATCAATGTTGATAACTTTGTCGAACAAATCGCCGCTATAGCTGTCGGAGCGCAGATTTTGCCAATAGCGTACCGCCATGTTCCAGTCGTCGCCTTTGGGCGCATAAGGACGGCCTTGATAATAATCGATGGTAATGTCGTCGACCGCGATCAAACCGGCCCGGGCACCTGCCTCGATCGCCATATTGCAGACCGTCATCCGGCCTTCCATCGACAAAGACCAAATAGCATCGCCGCCGAATTCGATGGTGTAACCAGTGCCGCCGGCGGTGCCGATCTGGCCGATGATCGCCAACACGATGTCCTTGGCGGTAACGCCCGGACCGGTTTTGCCGTTGACCTTGATCAGCATGTTTTTGGCTTTTTTCTGCACCAGACATTGGGTTGCCAGCGCATGCTCGACTTCGGATGTGCCGATACCGAACGCCAGAGCCGCCGAGGCGCCATGGGTGGAGGTGTGCGAATCGCCGCAGACCACGGTCATGCCGGGCAGCGTGGCGCCTTGTTCCGGCCCGACCACGTGGACGATGCCCTGGCGAATGTCGGCCATGTCGAACTCGGTAATGCCGAATTCTCTACAGTTATTTTCCAGCGTTTCGACTTGCAGACGCGAAACCGGATCGGCAATGCCTTTGTCGCGGTCGGTGGTCGGCACGTTGTGGTCCGCTACCGCCAGGTTTCTGGCGATACGCCAAGGTTGGCGGCCGGACAGGCGTAAGCCGTCGAAGGCCTGCGGCGAAGTCACTTCGTGCAGCAATTGCCGGTCGATGTAGATCAGGCACGAGCCATCGTCTTCGGTATGGACGACATGGTCGTCCCAGAGTTTGTCGTATAAGGTTTTACCAGCCATCTAAGTTTCCGATAAAGAAGTTAACAAGACCGCTCAGCCCAGGATGGCGAGCAATTTGTTGGTAATGTCGCCGACCGAACCGACGCCGGCGATCGAGGCGAATTTAGCGTTTTGACCGGGCGCGGAATAAAAGCCGACCAGCGGTTTGGTTTGTTCGTGGTAGATACTCAGGCGTTTGCGGACAGTTTCTTCCTGGTCGTCGTCGCGTTGGATCAAGGCTTCGCCGGTGACGTCATCCAAGCCTTCCTGTTTCGGCGGGTTAAACACCACATGATAGGTACGGCCGGAAGCCAGATGCACGCGTCTACCGCTCATGCGCTTGATGATTTCCTCGTCTTCGACGGCGATTTCGATCACATGATCCAGTTCCACACCCATTTTCGCCAAGCCTTCGGCTTGGGCTATGGTGCGAGGGAAACCGTCCAGCAGGAAACCATTTTTGCAATCGTCCTGAGCGATGCGTTCCTTGATCAGACCCAGAATAATCTCGTCGGACACCAAACCGCCGGCATCCATGACTTTTTTGGCTTCAATACCCAGCGGGGTGCCTTCGCGGACGGCGGCTCGCAGCATGTCGCCGGTGGAAATTTGCGGAATCGCGAATTTTTCGGTGATGAACTGAGCTTGGGTGCCTTTGCCCGAACCGGGGCTGCCTAACAGGATAATGCGCATTTCAATAACTCCAGATCATGAAGGCCTATTGCCTTGAGAAAAAACCGCCCAGGCTGCCCAGTTGCGAGCCTCGACAAAAGCCGGATATTGTATCGTAAAACCCTACGAAACCGCATGCATAGCCTGCGAACTTCTATACCCAAAGAGAGATAGCCCCTTACCTCGCCAGTAATAGTCCTATTCGGCACTAAACAGCAAAACCTTTATTTAATCGCCCGGATCAGTTTGATCATGTCGCTGCTGGCAGGATCGACGTAAACGTTCCGAAAAGGACATGCCTGAACATTTTTGACGGTTTGCCTATTGATATTGGCGCCCAAGATACGGACGACCAAAGGGTTGAGGAAATTCATCACCGCCGCCATCGCTTTATTCGAGCTTAAAACATGCTCCAGCAACAGCAACTGTCCACCCGGCTTTAACACCCGGTGCAACTCTTTCAGCCCCTTTCTGGGCTGCGGTACCGAGCAAAACACAAAGCTGGCAATCACGGTATCGAAGCTGTTATCGGCATAACACAAGGACTGCGCATCCATCAGAGCCAACTCGACGCCAACCTGTTTCCTGTCGCGTTTTCGTTGCGCCTGCTCCAGCATTTTCGGACTGAAATCAATCGCCGTGATACGGGCATCCCCCGGATAAAACGTAAAATTTTTACCGGTACCGACACCCACTTCCAGAATGTCGGAGCCCGCGGCTTGCGCCCACAGTTTTTTGCGATAACGGCGAAAAAGCAATCCCTCCAGAAAGCCTTCCAGACTATCGAACCAAGGGGCCAGACGGTCGTAACGCTTGCGGATTTTTTCGCCGTTATTGCACATGCTTTACGCTTCGAGCTGTTGAATACCGTCCAGAAACCATTTGGGCTGCTTGCTGCTTTTGGGCTTGGTGAAGTGCCAGACTTCCTTAACCTGCTCGGCTTGCCCGCCGTCTTCACGCATCAAACTATCGAATAAGACGGTCGCTTCCAGTTCGGAGCCGACTTCGCGCACATCCAGCAATTCCGTATTCAGTTTCAGCACTTCGGTTTTATTGGCGGCATCGGATGCGCGCAATTGATCCTGAATTTCCGCAAACACCTTGTCGGTAGTCAATCCGCGTATCGACGCCAAATCGCGATTATCCCAAGCCGCTTGTAAATAGCGGTACGCGCTTTCTGCGCCCGCCAAAAAAGCGCGTTGATCGAAATCGGCAGGAATATTGGCTGCCGAAAATTCGGCAGCCTGATAGCCGGCATTTTTATCCTTACCAAACAACACGTCGGTATTAAATCTGGCGGAGTTAGGCAAAGGCTGTTCGCTGTTGGCCGGGCTGACTGTATCCTGATAACTGCTGCGCCCATAAGCATTGCCGACCGGCTGGCTTTGACCCGCCGATCTGGCGGCAAACAACCGGTATAATAAATAGGCAATGCCGCCGAATATCAGAATATCCATAAAATTGAAGCTTTCAAAAGCCCCGCCGAAAAACAACGACCCCAATAATCCGCCTAAAGCCAAACCGCCCAACATCCCCATCAGGCCACCGCGATTGGCCCAACTTTGACGAGCCGTTTGATTTTGACTGGCGGCTTGTTGTTGACTAGGAGACCGAGTCGGCTGGCTGGCCGAATTCGGCGAAGCTGAACGCTGATAGGGTGCGCTGTAGCTTGGTTTACTGCCAAACGAACTACCGCCACCCATGCGTTTCGCTTGCGCTTCGTGAATACTGCCCAACATCAAACTCAGGGCGATAAATAGTGTTGCCAGGATACCTGTTTTTCTGTTCATGAATTTTGTTTGCCTAAAGAGTGAGTAAGTGTTGATGGATATTCGGGGCACAATCGCCTTTTTCAAGTAGAATAGCCTTTCGTCGTTCCCTGTACAACCGCCGCCACCGATAACCGCGACTTCACAGACATTCCGAAAACATAAATGGTTGCATTTTTGCGTCAATTTCTTGTTGTGCTGTTAGTGCTGCTGCAAAGCGCGGCACCGCTGGTACATGCCCATACTGGTGGCAAGGTTTCCCAATACGGCTTGCATTTACATGAATTCGAAGCCCTGCACCTCGTCGCCGACAGCGTCGCACTAACCGCTTTCGGCCATGCCATTAGCGCTGACAGCAGTATCGTCGATCTCGGCTCGGCCATTAAGCAACAAACGACGCCTGACGACCATTCATCCTCTTTTTATTTGTTTGGCAACGACCCGGTTTTCGCGATAGCTCGCGACTCCGATGTCATTAACTTTTCGCCACATATTTCCGGTTTCGTCCTCGAACCCTTTCTAAGCCACAACACCTCCCGCGCGCCCCCGCTCTATTCCTAATAGCATAGGGAAATCGGTTTCCGATTTAACCATTGTCAAGCCTCGCCCCTGCTCTTACTGTAATCGCCTATTGGCCTTACGAGTTTTACCTTATTTAATTATTGTTTTGGAGTGTGATATGACTGGATTCCGTCATATTAAATACAGCCTGCCGGCCTTATTGCTGGCAGCAACACCATGCATTGCCGAAATCAACGGCAGCGAACCGCCTAGAATTACGCTAGGAGCGACACCCGAAAAACTAAGCGTCGAGCACATCGATCCGATTGAAATAGATCCGGCGCTGACCTTGCCGCAACTGGTCGATCTAACGCTGGAAAAATACCCGGAACGCCTGATTAACGAAGCATTGATACAACAAGCCGAAGCATTACAGCAGCGTGGAAATAGTTGGCTGGCCGGCTCGACGGCATTGGCATTGGATTACGCCGACGATCGCATCGCCAACGACCAAGGCTCGCGCGAAGCCTCTGCTAAACTTGAATTTACCGTCTGGAACTGGGGACAGCGCTCGGCGGCACAGAATGTCGCGGAACAGGCTCACAGCTCGGCCCAAAAACAATCCGCAGCGGTGAAACTGGAAGTAACAAGACTGGTCAGGGAAGCCTTGTGGGACATGGCGCTGGCGGAAAGCCGCTTGCAGCAAGCCAAGTTCACGCTGGACATTTCCGCACAGCTGCTTGAAAAAGTCAGGCGGCGCGTCGAACTGGGGGATCTGGCCCGCGCCGATCTGTTACTGGCGGAAAGCGAACACTTGCAAAATCGCTCGCTGCTCACCCAGGCGGAAGCGGAAATGATGCACAGCCGCAAAAGCTACGCCAGCCTGACGCAAACCACCCATGTTCCGGCCAATTATCAGGAAACGCTGAGCACCATCGACACCGTCCAGCCGAATCACCCGCTGCTGGAAGCGATTAATGCCATCATCGCCCGACAGCAAGCCGGCGTCGAATGGGCGAAATCCACCGACAGCATCAACCAGCCTAAAGTCAATATAGGCGCAAAAAGCAGCCGCGACCAACGCGGAACCGACGACATGCAAAGCGCCGGGGTCGGCGTGGTGATTCCATTCGGTCATAGTACCTACGACGCGCCGGAAATCGCCGCCGCACACCTGGAATTGAATCGCGCCCTGGCGCAACGCGAACATCTGCAAAGACAGCTGGAAAAAAGCCTGCACGAGGCGGAACACGGTCTGGAGGTGACCCGCGAAGAGCTAGCTATCGCCAAGGAACTGAAACAAATTGCCGAAACCCACCTCAAAATGACTGAAACCGCCTTTACGGCCGGCGAAATCAATCTGCTGGACTTGCTTAAAATTCAGGCGCGCAGCCTACAGGCAATCCGCAATGCAAAGGAACAGGAAGTTAAATTGCAACGCAATATCGCCTTATATAACCAAGCGGTTGGAGTGCAGCCATGAGAAAAATGTTGTTTACCGTGCTGCTAGCCAACTCGCTGACGGCGGCCGCGCTGGACACCCAGATCAAGATCACCCAGGAACAAATCGACAACCTTGATGTAAAAGTCGGACCGTTAATCGCCAGCCAACAAATTCCATTACTCTATGCGCCAGCCAAAGTCGTCGTTCCGGCCGATCGGGAACTGCTGATCAGCAGCACTCAACCCGGCCTGGTCGTGCAGCTTCATGCCAATATCGGCGACAGCGTCGAAAAAGGCCAGGTTCTGGCGCAAATCAACAGCCCGGAACTGGTAACGCTGCAACGCGAATTCCTGACCGCAGGCAACGAGCTTAATTTGGCCGAACAGGAATATAAACGCGACAAAAAATTGCTGGAGGAAGGCGTGATTGCCGAACGCCGCTGGCAGGAAACCCAAACGCTGCATAACAGTAAGTCCGCGCAGTTCGATACCTTCCGGCAGTTGCTGACAATGGCCGGGATGTCGCCAGCCGAAATCAAAAGCCTGGCTCAAACCCGCCGGCTCAACAGCCTGTTGAATGTTCGCGCCCCGATCGGCGGCGTGGTATTGGAACGTACAGCCACAGTGGGAGCCCGCCTGGATATTCAGGCACCGCTATACCGCATCGCCGATTTGTCCCAGCTATGGCTGGAGATCAACATTCCTCAAGAGCGACTGAATGCGCTGCATATCGGCGACCAGGTCCGGATCGAAAATACTGGCGTTACCGCCAAAATCAATCTGCTGGGACAAAGCGTCGATCATACCAATCAAACGGTACTGGCTCGTGCCGTTATCGACAGCAAACAGTCTGGATTGAGAGTCGGCCAAAACGCCAATGTTCAGATCATGCAAAACAGCGAACAAACCGGTTTTACCGTCACTAATACCGCTATCGCTCAAAACGAGGGCCATAATTATATTTTTGTCCGCAATGTCGACGGTTTTGCCGTCACCGAGGTCAAAGTCACCGGAAAACAGGATGCCGAATCGCTGATCGTCGGCCCCTTGTCAGGTAACGAACAAATTGCCGTGAAGGGCGCCGTGGCCTTAAAAGCTAACTGGCTGGGCCTGGGAGGCGGCGAATGATGGCCGCCCTGATTCGATTTGCGCTGACCCAGCGTCTGCTAATCATGCTGTGCGTCCTGTTGTTGGCAGGCGGCGGATATTACGCCTTTAAGCACATTCCAATCGACGCCTTTCCGGAAGTTTCGCCAACCCAGGTAAAAATCATCGTCAAGGCCAACGGCATGACCCCCGAAGAGGTGGAAGCCAGGATTACCGCGCCGATAGAAGTCGAACTGCTCGGCATCCCTCATCAAACCATGCTGCGTTCGCTGGCCAAATATGCGATCACCGACATCACACTGGATTTTGAAGAAGGCACAGACATCTACTGGGCTCGGCAGCAGGTCGCCGAACGGCTGAATACGCTGTGGGGCAACTTACCGGAAGGCGTGCAAGGCGGCATTGCGCCGATGACCACGCCATTGGGTGAAATGTTCATGTTCGCCATTGAGGGCGGCGACTTAAGTGCGATGGAGCGCCGGGAGCTACTGGATTGGACCATACGCCCGGCCCTGCGCACCGTTAAAGGCGTCGCCGACGTTAATGCGCTGGGCGGCTTGGTGCGGAGCTTTGAAGTCGTTCCGGACAACATCCGCATGGCGGCCCGCGATATCAACATCGAACAATTGATGGCGGCATTGCAAAACAATAATCGCAACGATGGCGCCGGCCGACTGACGGAAGGCGAGGAAGCGCTGATCGTTCGCGCGGAAGGCCGCATTAAAAACGAACAAGATGTGAAGGCTATTGTGATTTCCCAACACGAAGGCCTGCCAATCAAGGTTGAAGATGTCGCCCAAGTCCGTATCGGCGCACTGACCCGCTACGGCGCGGTCAGCATGGATGGCAACGGCGAAGCGGTCACCGCGGTGGTTCTTAGCTTGCGCGGCGCCAATGCCCGGCAAACGATAGAGCAAATCGAAACCAAGCTGGCGGAACTGCAATCCGGTTTACCGCAAGGCGTGCATCTCAAGGTTTTCTACAATCGCGGCGTGTTGGTCGGCAAAGCAGTCAATACCGTATCGAAAGCCTTGCTGGAAGCCATCGTCCTGGTGGTGGTACTGCTGATCCTGTTTCTGGGCGATTTACGGGCGGCATTGACCGTGGCGCTGGCCCTGCCAATGGCGGCTTTGGCCACGTTTATCTTGATGCACAGCTTCGGCATGTCCGCCAATCTGATGAGCCTGGGCGGCCTGGCGATTGCCATCGGCATGCTGGTCGACGGCGCGGTAGTAGTGGTGGAAAACATCATTACCCAACTGGCCGACCACCACAAAGCCGAACGCCTGCCGCGGCTACACCTGATCTACCGGGCGACTCGGGAGGTTGCCCTGCCGGTGACGTCCGGGATCTTGATTATCGTCATCGTATTTCTACCGCTACTAACCCTGCAGGGCCTGGAAGGCAAGCTGTTCGGGCCGGTAGCAATGACTATCGTTTTTGCCTTGAGCGGCTCTCTGGTACTGTCGCTGACCGTCATTCCGGTATTAGCTTCGTTTCTGCTTAAACAAGTCTCTCATGAAGAACCATGGCTACCGCGCCAATTACTCAGGCTTTACCAACCGGCACTGGTTTGGTGCCTGGACAACAGTAAAAAAGTCTTCATCACTGCCGGCGGCCTGTTGGCCGTGACATTATTGGTGTTTAGCCAAATCGGCAGCACCTTTATGCCGACCATGGACGAGGGCGACATCATCGTCCAATTGGAAAAACTGCCGTCCATTACCCTGCTGGATTCGGTAGCCCTGGACGGCCGGGTGCAAAAAAATATCCTGGAACATATCCCCGAGGTGGAGAGTGTGGTATCGAGGGTCGGTACCGATGAACTGGGATTGGACCCGATGAGCCTCAACGATACCGATACCTTCCTGATCCTCAAGCCCAAAGAACAATGGCGCATGGACAGCAAGGAAGCCTTAATCGAGGAAGTTCGTAAAATCATGGTCCATACGCCGGGTATTGCCTTTGGCTTCACTCAGCCTATCGAAATGCGCGTCTCGGAGATGCTGACCGGCACCCGCGGCGATGTCGCCATTAAATTATTCGGCAGCGATCTCGATACGCTTAATCATAAGGGCGAAGAGATTGAGGCAATATTAAAAACCATCCCCGGTTCCAGCGATGTGTTTATGCGCAAAAACGAAGGCATGCAATTCCTGCAACTGAACATAGACCGACAAGCGGCCGGCCGATTCGGACTTGACGGCAACAGCATCGAAACCATGCTCAGAGCCCAGATTGAGGGCCTGCAGCTCGGCATCGTTCAGGAGGGTGTCAAACGCACACCGTTATTGTTAAGAGGAGATAGCAACACCGCCAACTTCGACAATCTGCAAATCGCGTTACCGAACGGAAATCATGTGCCGATTACCGCCGTGGCAAAAATCAGCCGCGTTGAAGGTGTGGTCTCGATAGACCGCGAAAAAGGCCAGCGCTTCGTGGTCATTCGCAGTAATGTCGAAGGCCGCGATCTGGTCGGCTTCGTCGACGAGGCCCGCAAGGCCGTGGCGGAAAAAGTCCAGTTGCCTGCCGGCTTCCGGGTCGAATTCGGCGGTCAATTCGAAAACCAACAGCGGGCCGCCGCACGCTTGTCGCTGGTGATCCCGGTGGCACTGGGCCTGATTTTTCTGCTGCTGTTTTCCACCTTCGGCTCGGTCAGACAGGCGGTGCTGGTGCTGTCCAATATTCCCTTGGCCATGATAGGCGGCGTGTTTGCATTAGGCTTGTCCGGCGAATATCTGTCGGTACCGGCTTCCGTGGGCTTTATCGCATTACTGGGGATAGCCGTGCTGAACGGCGTGGTGATGGTCAGCTATTTCAATCAATTGTACGCAACCGGCATGGAGCTTTCGCGCGTCGTCATCATCGGTTCCGGCCGCCGCTTGCGGCCGGTATTGATGACGGCCAGCATCGCCGCTTTCGGCTTGATCCCGCTATTGTTCGCGTCCGGTCCGGGCTCGGAAATCCAGCGTCCGCTGGCCATAGTAGTGACTGGTGGCTTGGTGTCATCGACGTTTCTAACCCTTATTTTATTGCCTATCCTGTATAAATTATTCGGCCAAACCCGCGAGGTGGTGTCATGAGCCATGAAGATTATCTGGTGACCATTAACGTTCCGCCCAGCCTCGAAGAGGCTGTGGTAGATTGCCTGCTGACCATTGAAAACGCCCAAGGATTCTCAAGCTTTCCGGTTAACGCTCATGATCACCGCAACCAAGGCTTATCGCTCGCCGAACAGGTTAGCGGCCGGCAACGCAAAATCCGTTTTCAAATGTATGTCGACAAAAGGGTAGTCCCAATATTGCTGAACCAACTAAAAGCCGAGTTTTCCGGCTCCGGCCTGCATTACTGGGTGGTACCGGTGCTCGAACATGGCGAGATATAGCATAATTCGTGCAGAATTGAACAATGAATGCTACTCTTCTTCAAGAGGATACCCATGAAATAATTTCCGATACGCTCCCATCAGCCAATGCCAATGAACATTTTTTTGAGAAGAATTCCTGCTAATACCAAGCATGTCGAAATTTCCGAGTTTGTTGCTACCGCATTGAAAAGCGGCTTCTTCAGAAAATCGGGCCGCATTATCAACGTGGAAATATTGGCATTGCAGGATACCCGCATCGGCACCATCGAATACCACGGTTTAGTGACACTGGACTCCGAAACCGCGGCACAAAATGCGGTCAGAGTCCTAAAAAATCGACGGCTTAACGGCAGAATGGTTGTAGTCAGACCTTATTATCACCGCAGCTGGTACAACGATCCCAGACAGCAACAAAATTCAGTCAACGAAAGTTTTCTTGAAAAACGCAAGGGCGATCGCCGGCGCGGAAGACATCTGCAAGTCATCAAGAACATTTCGGACCGCTTCAATAGCGAGGACGATTTTTTCAGAACGATCAATCATCAACAGTTTCTAATTCACTTTATGGTTCCTGCCGAAATTGAAACCGCTGTTACAACAGCCCTTGCCGGTTTTGAAGCGGAGCAAATAAGCGACGACATAATCCCCGCCGCTCCAAAATACAAACTGATCAAATTTTTAACTGAACAGGATGACGAGCAAAAAACCTGTTGTTTTCAAATCTATGCCGAGAAGAAGATCAGCTCTGCTCTACTGGAAAGACTAAAAGAAGCATTTCCAAACTCCGGCATAGAATATTGGATAACGCCTGTAGTCGAAAAAGGCGAGATATGATGGCTTGAGGTTTTGGAGGCCTTATGATTATCTTCCTGAGAAAAATACCTGCTAACACCAAATTCGGAGAGATTTCCGATTTTATCTCTCCCGCCCTAAAAGGCAGTTTGTTTAGAAAATCCGGAAAAATTGTTAAAGTGGAGATTCTGGCTTTGCACGATACTAGATTAAATATCCATGAGTTTCATGGCTTAGTAACGGTGGAGCCGGATTCCGCCGGTTTACACGCCATAAAGATATTGAAAGGCAGCCGTTTTAAGGACAAATTGATTGTTATCAGACAATATTTTCATCGAAGCTGGCATAACGATCCCCGACAATCCCATAACCGTTCCAACATTGACATCGAAAAACGCAAAACTGATCGTCGACGCGGAAAGCATCTGGAAATTATGAAAGATATTTCTGATCGATTCAGCAGCTCCGGCGATTTCGTTCGGAAAAGCTTATAAACTCATTACTTCGAGAACAATCGGCGTACTGTTGGGAAATATGACATTCAGTCCAGCCCCCGGCCGTTTGCCGTTCGCGCCAAACTTTTCAAACCACGGCGTTTAGCATTCCAAAAACCAATCAAAACATTCGCCGATTGCCGGCGAATGTCTCTATTGGCCAAATAATTCGGGTCGATTATTTTTCCAACAACCCAAATTTACCGGATTTGCCGTTCCACTCGTCGGCATCCGGCAAAGCGTCTTTTACTTCGGCAAGAACCGGCCATTGTTTAGCCAGTTCCGCGTTCAAGGCTGCGAAGTGCTCTTGGCCCTCGGGCAGTTCATCCTCAGCATGAATGGCGTTAGCCGGACATTCCGGTTCGCACAATGTGCAATCGATACATTCATCCGGATCGATAACCAAAAAATTAGGCCCCTCATGAAAGCAGTCGACCGGGCAGACGTCAACGCAGTCGGTGTATTTGCATTTGATGCAGTTTTCGGTAATTACAAAAGCCATAATGTTCTTCCAAGGTTAGGTAAATGAACAAGTTTCCGTACATCGCGGAAACTTTATGGTTGAAAATGGACCTGCCGCTAACACGGCAGGCGGCTGATTTGCATAAAACTCGGACGAATAAAGGACCGAAGACCGTCTAATCGGTCTTCGGCCGCAATCACCGGCTTATTTATCTTTGTTACGTTCTTTAACTTCTTTGATCACTTCTTCCGCGACATTGCGTGGGCAAGCGGTGTAGTGTGAAAATTCCATTGAGAACTGGCCGCGACCGGAAGTCATGGTCCGCAAATCGCCGATGTAACCGAACATGTCGCTCAACGGTACGTCGGCTTTGATACGAACGCCGGTAATGCCTGCATCTTGCGATTTGATCATGCCACGGCGACGGTTCAAGTCGCCGATTACGTCGCCGACGTGCGCATCCGGAGTGAATACGTCGACTTTCATGATCGGCTCCAGCAATTGTGGATTACCTTTTGGGATCGATTGACGATACGCGGCGCGGGCGGCGATTTCAAAAGCGATGGACGAGGAGTCAACGGCGTGGAAGCCACCGTCGGTCAAAATCACTTTGAAATCCAAGCAAGGGAAGCCTGCCAACACACCTTTGTCGATACTGGCTTTAAAGCCTTTTTCAACCGCAGGCCAGTATTCGCGAGGCACGTTACCGCCGGTAACTTGTGATTCGAATACGAAACCGCTGCCTGGTTCGCCTGGCTCGATGACATAATCGATTTTCGCGTATTGACCTGAACCACCCGATTGTTTTTTGTGGGTGTAGCTGTCTTCGATACGTTGGGTAATGGTTTCGCGGTAAGCAACTTGTGGTTTACCAACGTTGACATCTACACCGTGGGTACGGCGCAAGATGTCGACTTTGATGTCCAGATGCAACTCGCCCATACCCTTGATGATGGTTTCGCCGGATTCTTGGTCGGTTTCGACGCGGAAAGACGGATCTTCCTGCACCATTTTACCGATTGCGATACCCATTTTCTCGTTGCTGCCTTTGTCTTTTGGCGAAATCGCAATCGAGATAACAGGATCGGGGAATACCATCGGTTCCAAAGTAGCTGGTTGATCCGGGTCGCATAAGGTATGACCGGTTTGCACGTTTTTCAAACCGATCAAGGCCACGATGTCACCGGCTTGCGCGGTTTCGATCTCGTTGCGGTCGTCCGCGTGCATTTCCACCATACGGCCGATACGCTCGGTTTTGCCGGTAAAGGTGTTCAATAAAGTGTCGCCTTTTTTGATACGACCGGAGTAGATACGGACAAAGTTCAAGGCGCCGAAACGGTCATCCATGATTTTGAACACCAGTGCGCGCAACGGGCGGTCGGCATCGACAATCGCGTGCTCGCCAGTTGGAACGCCTTCGAGGTCGGTCTCGGGTTGCGGATTGACTTCGGTAGGATTCGGCAAATACTCGATAACGCCGTCCAGCACCAACTGCACACCTTTGTTTTTGAAAGACGAGCCACAGAAAGTCGGGAAGAAATCCATCGCGATGGTGCCTTTGCGGAGGCAATGTTTGATTTCTTCGATGGAAGGCTCTTCACCTTCCAGATATTTTTCCATGATTTCGTCGTCTTGATCCGCGACTTGATCGATCAGTTTCGCGCGCCATTCTTCGACTTTCTCTACCATGTCCGCAGGTACGTCTTGAATTTCGTATTTCAATGGGTCGCCGGAGTTATCCCAAACCCAGGCTTTGCGAGTCAGCAAATCGACAACGCCGACAAAATTTTCTTCTTCGCCGATAGGCAGGGTCATCACGACCGGTTTCGCGCCCAACACTTCTTCGACTTGTTTGACGACGCGGTAGAAGTCGGCACCTAATCTGTCCAATTTGTTGACGTAGATGACGCGAGAAACTTTTGAGTCGTTCGCATAACGCCAGTTGGTTTCGGATTGTGGCTCTACGCCGCCGGAACCGCAGAATACGCCGACGCCGCCGTCCAACACTTTCAAGGAACGATAAACTTCGATAGTAAAGTCAACGTGGCCCGGGGTGTCGATGATATTGAAACGGTGTGGTTTGAATTGGTTGGTACTACCCGGCCAAAAACAGGTAGTGGCGGCCGATTGAATGGTGATACCGCGTTCTTGCTCCTGCACCATGAAGTCTGTAGTCGCCGCGCCATCGTGCACTTCGCCGATTTTGTGGATTTTTCCGGTCAGCTTCAAAATCCGCTCGGTGGTGGTTGTTTTACCGGCATCGACGTGTGCGAAGATGCCGATGTTTCTATATAGCGATAGATCAGTCATGGTTGTACTCTAAATGAATGAAAACTTTGTTACCCTTGGCACCATGCCATGGCTTCTTCACGGACGAGGTCGATGAAAATCCGCCTATTCTACCCGAAAAATCAAAAAAAACAGAATGTCAATTATGTCGCTCTAATTTTTCCTGGCCGGAAGCCTGTATTTGCAATTCCCTAAGCTTCATCAATGCATATAACGCCTGTAAATTTGAACAGGCAACACCTTCCCGTATCCCAGCCCGAACCGCATTTCCCAAAATCACCTCGGTTTCCATCGGGTGATGGCGCTCAAAATCCAGCAGCATGCTGGTCTTGTAGGGCGGCATCGCGTAGGTGTTTTGAATGTTGGCCTCTATCACATCGTCCGGCAGCGGGTGGCCGCATGCCTCCGCAATATCGCAGACTTCCCGCATGATTTGCCTGATAAACGCTTCCTGGCTCTGCAAGATCGCCTGAGTTGCCAAACCACCCGACAACACCGACAAGGGGTTAAACGCCGCATTCCAGACGCACTTTTGCCAGCGTCCGGCGATAATATCTTCATTGGCCACGCATTCGATCCCGGCCCGCAAATACAAATCCCGCAAATGCAGGGTTTTTGCAGTCGCGCCTTGCGGAAAATTACCCAGCATCAGTTTCCCGTAAGCCAGATGCCTGATATGGCCCGGCTCAAGGCGATTGCAACAAACAAATGCCAAACCGCTGATCAATTCATTATTTGGAAAAGCTTGCTGCAACTCCAGTTCGATCTCGACGCCATTTTGGATAAAAACAATCACGGTATTTGCCGATACCGCATCGCGTATCAGTGCGACCCGATCAACATCCGCAGCCACCTTGCTGCACAAAATCAGATAATCCACCGAGCCTTGGTATTCGCGGCTATGCCGCAAAACCTGAGCAGGTAGAAATTGCCAGCTTCCCAAATCGCAACTATCGATACGATAACCCTGCCGTTTGACTAGCTCATAATCGGAACGGCACACCACGGAAACATCCGCACCCGCCTTGGCCAGCAGTCCGCCGTAAAAACCGCCGATAGCTCCCGTGCCTATGATTAGAATCTTGTCAGCCATGGTCGTCAGCCAAAATCTGCTTCAAAAAAGGAATGGTGAGTTTGCGCTGCGCAACCAACGTGGCATGGTCGATTTTTTCCAGCAACAACCATAATGCCGGCAAATCGTGCACATAATGATTCAAAAGGAAGCGACCGACCGACGCCGAAATATCGAACCCCAGAAAATGCGCCCTGTGATTCAAGGCCTCAATCAATTGGTCGTCTCGTAATGGTTGGATTTTCAAGGTTAACCCCCAACCCATCCGGGTTTTGAGATCGGGTAATTCGAACGGCAGGTACTTGGGGGGACAATCCGCAGCCAACAACAACTTATGATTATTTTGCCGATGGAGATTATAAAAATTGAACAATGCCTCCTGCCATTCGCCATCCCCTGCCACATGCTGCACATCATCCAGGCACACCAATTCCATCTCTTCCAAACCTTCCAACAACGCCGGCGCGGGCAGTTTTTCCTTGGTAAACGCCAGATAAAACGGATCTTTACCTAAAATCTTGGCCTGCTGACAACAAGCTTGCAGCAAATGGCTTTTGCCACTGCCGGAATCGCCCCAGAGAAAAATCTGCTGCTCCAGGCCTTCGCCCGCCAGCGCCTGCAATTGGCCGATAATTTCGGCATTATTGCCAGGAAAGAAGCTGGCGAACGTCTGATTGCTTTGAAATTCAAACTGCAGAGGAACTTGCATGGCCGCTATGCTCGGGCTTTTTCAGCCTTATAAACATAGAAACCCGCGCCGAAACACAGCATCAAGCTAAACACGACTTCCAACAAGGCAAAAGGACGCTCGCCTTGACTGACATAGGCCTCGGCCACGCCGTGAGCAAAATAAGGCAAACTTAGATAACACATCCAGGTACAGCTTTTCAGATTGCGATTCAACAAGCCTTTAAACGGCAACAACAAAGGTCCAACCGTGACGATCAGCAGCAAGGCCGTTGGAAAGCCACTGACCGGAAACAGCAATGTATGCCAAGCCAGTTGCAGAAAAAACAGCCCGAAAAAACCGATCAGGCCGGCGTAGTAGTAATGGATTCGTTGCATGAATGGAGTTGTCCGATGTCGGCATTATTCAGGATGATTTTGGCTCGCCAACTTTATTGTAAATACTAGCTTATCAAAAGCACGGGTATTGCCGATTCATTTTTTCCGGAAATCCTCCTCATAAAGAAACCTGATTCAGCTTTAGCGGTTTTGAACTCAGGCGGGTGACCCAACCGCAAGGCTGGTCTATATGATGCCATTGTTGCCTCTTACGCTACCATACCCATTAGCGGTGGATTTCACCGGAATACGCAGATGAGGCAATTTGCCATAATCGCAAGCTCCGGAGCCTGATGCGCAAGCCGTTTAAAGTCGCGCGCCGGGTTTTTAGGGTCTCCCGCAAGGCTTTTTGCCTTGCGGGCGAGACATTATTCCTTGCGTGCAAACCGTTGACGCTTGCGCGCAAGCCAACGTGGCTTTGCGATTCGGGCTCAAGACTTTTCGGCCAAGGCGTTTTAGCTTGCGACTGCGGCAAATCGCCTTGCCCGCAAAGTCATTTACTTTGAAGGCAAGGCTTTGAGATTAGCGAGCAACGCCAAATATCTTGCGGCTATAGCGGAAAGGCTAGCGAATTAGCCTTTCATCTGTGGCGATGGGGGATAAAGGCTTGGCGGCAAGCCGAAAAGCCTTGCCGGGCGTTCATGTTGCTTGCGTTCATTAGCCGGCAGGCTGGCTAGCTTGGGGTTTTGGCTTGGCGCCGCGATTAAAGCGCACCGACATAGCCTGCCGCAGCACTTCCAAGCCCGCGCCTTTGCCGGCGATTTTCAACGAGGCGTAAGCATCCAGGCTAAAACTGTAAATATCGCTGCCCAAAGCCATGTCGGTATCCTCGCCCCGGCTCAACAAATCTCGCAGGCGATGCAGACGAGGGCGAAGCTTGTCGAGATTGACCAGATCGGCCTGTGCTTCGGCGACATCAAGGTTGGGCGGAATGGATTGAGTGTTTTGTGTTGCCACCGTCAGTGTCTGGCGGCAAAAGGCTTCGGTTTTATCGCCCATCTTGAGGAGGTTGCGGCGCTCTTCGGGCGATAGGCTGATGAAATTGCCAAAGTGTTTCTCTAGCGTTGCAAGTGCGGTGTCGATTTCGGCTAGGGCGTTGTCGGAAAGGGTTAAAGAAATCAGGTTTTGACTCATGTTTAGCTCCTTTTGGCGTTATTGAAAATGCGGATGACTGGTGTTGTCCGCCGTGAGAAAGAGTAGGCTATATTCAATTAAGCGCATGACTTTATTTGCTAGAAATTGGACGGATTTTTGCCGATCTCTGGTTTCCAAGCTCCGACTTGAAAATCGGTGTCTTATCTCTGGCTTTTGTTTGGTGTCGCTATTGCGACAGATTTGGAGTCGGTTCTCGGACTGACAACCGCAATACTTTCGCTACGAAAACCATCCGTGGTTTTCGCCCTTCGGGCCAGCCTATCGGCTATTCAAATTCGCTCCAGACGAATTTGTGCGTCGCCTCGGCAACCGCTCCTGCGTTGCCCTACCTCCTGCATCCATGCAGTCGAAAAGAAAGTATCCAAAGACAAATCTGCCGGGAGTAGATTTGGATGCCAAAGGCGCACGAAGTGCGAGCGCCTGGGTGGAGCGAGTCAGCAGACGACCCAGATGCCGCTTGAATCACTCGGCGTGGCCTAACGGGAGAAAACTCCGCCGCTAAATTTGAAATCGTCTAACATTTGCAAAGTCCGTAATTCGTAGAGCGCATTAGCGATGGCGTAATGCGCCGAATGATTAAAGGCCAACTACAACTATATACTACGCATTGCGCCTTACGGTTGATGGCCTCGATCAGATTACCGGCTTCGTCGTAGGCAAAGGTCTGGGTAAGGTCGACTAGGGTTTCGATGAGCGGATCGACGGTTTCGGTCAAGCGGCTATCGGTTTTAAAGAATGGTTTCATAGTTAGTTACGCGAATGATGCGCCTCCTTGCGTCGGCATCATCCTATAAGCGCACCTTATCGCGTTCAGTGACGAACGGCCGCTTTCAGGTATCGGAATTCAATGACAGCTTTCAGGCGATGAATCTGAAGAGCAGACGGTCGCCAAGCGACCCAAAAGCGACATTTACAGCTTTGCGATCAATGTCGGCTGGAATTTAATGAACTGCCGTTCAACTTAAAGTTTTTGTTAAACGCTCTTCATCTCGTAGAGTCAGAACTTCATAGCCATCTGCTGTAACCGCAATAGTGTGTTCCCATTGTGCAGAGAGCTTTTTGTCACGAGTAACAACTGTCCAACCATCACGCTTCGTTTTTACTTTAGCTTCGCCTTGGTTGATCATTGGCTCAATGGTAAAAGTCATACCTTCTTGCAAAACAATTCCGCTATTCGGTTTTCCGTAATGTAAAACCTTAGGCTCCTCGTGCATTTCTTGGCCAATACCGTGACCGCAGTATTCGCGTACAACCGAATAGCCTTGTGAAGATGCAAATTTTTTAATCGCGTAACCAATATCACCAAGTGTTGCGCCGGGTTTCACTGCGCGAATACCCTGCCACATAGCCTCGTAAGTTTTATCAACTAGCCTTTGGGCTAATGGCGAAACATCCCCAACCATGTACATTTTACTTGAGTCGGTGATAAAACCATTTTTTTCAAGCGTTATATCCACATTGATGATGTCGCCGGACTTAAGCAATTGAGTAATGGAAGGTATGCCGTGACACACCACATCATTGACCGATGTGTTTAGAACAAAAGGGAAATCATATTGCCCTTTACTGGCCGGTCTTGCATTTAACGTGTTGGTAATAAAATCTTCAACCCGATCATTTATGTCCATGGTTGAAATGCCGACTTTGATGTGTTGATCGAGATAAGTGAACACAGATGCGAGCAAACGCCCTGATTCACGCATCAAATCAAGTTCATTCTCATTTTTTAGGATAACACTAGCCATTGCTAACTTCATTTAACTCAACAGCAGCAAGGCGTAGTTGTTCTCGTAAAATCTCTGTGTAAGTCATGTCGGGATGAGTTTCGGCGAGCATGCCGATTTTTATCCAAAACTCAGCCTGGGAATTGATCGAACGAACCATCGTGGAACTGGCTTTCCGGATCTCTTCGTGTAGTTCGTCGCTGATTTTAACGATACCCATCATTACCTCTGATATATGAAACATATATACATTGTATATTAACGTATCGGTGATCACAAGAATTTGCAAAGATCGTTTCAAGCGAGTGCTGATTTTCCGCTACACCGGCACGGTTACCATTTGTACGAAACCCATGTGCAACAAGCCATTAAATTAGCCGTGCGCGGAAGCCGAATTGCCAAACGCGCATCGGCGCATACTTTTCGCCACAGCTTTGCCAGCCATCTATTGCAAGCCAACGTCGATATTTGCACCAATCAAGAACTATTGGGCTACAGCGATTTGAAAACGACGATGGCGGCAATGAGTCAGTTTGTAGTCATTGGTCAATGAGTGTTCTCTGACAGCTATTGGCCGATTGGGTGAGGTCGCCAACGACTGCTTTGTAGTCCTCCAGTTCGCAGAATCTGGATTTTGCCGCCGCTTTGGGGGCTTCGGCCGGCGTTTCGATCTATGTCGACGGGGTGCGCATAGGCGGTGCCCAAGCGGCGAGCCCGGACGGGGCTTTGGCCTGGCAAAACCAAAGCTGGCGTTTTACCGGCACCGGCGGCAAGCAAACCCTGCGTATCGTCGGAGGCGGCGAGGGGCAAAAACAGCCGTCGGCTTTGATGTTGGACGACATTGCGCTTAGCGAGACCTTACCGTTCGGCAGCGGGGCTGGGAAGACCAGTCCATCGCCTTGCCTCAACTGGCCGCGGCACTGAAAGACCGCGACGGCTCGGAAAGCCTTAGCCTGCGTCTGGAAGGGCTGCCGGTCGGCAGCGTGCTGAGCGATAGGCTGCGCAGTTTTACCGCCACCGCCCAAAACCGCAACGCGGACATCACCGGCTGGAACTGGTCGCAACTGCGCCTGACGCCGCCCAAGGACTTCTTCGGTTCCATCGAAATCGGCGTAGTGGCGACGGCGACCGAAAGCGGTAATCAAGACGCGGCCGAAACCCGAGCGGTCATCGCGCTGCAAATCCTGGCGGTCAGCGACATCGACGGCACGGCGCTGACCCTGCAATTGGGCAAACCCGGCAAAGGCACGTTAACTCGCAACGCCGACGGCAGCTATACCTATAAACCTAAACACGGTTACACCGGTAGCGACAGCTTTAGCTACACGGTATCGGATGGCGAGTTGAGCGCCACTGCAACGATTAATCTGAGTATTGTTGCGACCGGCAAGGGAGGTGACGACGACCGTGATGATAGACGCGCATCCAGCAACTGCATCACCTTATGGTCCGGTTTGGAGTCAAACGGTTACCGCGCGGATAACTTCATTGTCCTGCGTGACGAGAACAATACCGCAGCAACGCAGACGCCCGCACGGAAGCAAGTCACTATCGACTGGAACGGCGCCCCCGACCTCGTCTACACGCCGCAAGACCAATGGCTGGCCGCCTACCTGAAAGAATCGAAAACCATTCCAGTCAGTCTGGCCGAGATCACTGGGTTGGCGGTGAAAGCAAGCGTTAAACTTTGACTCCGTTCATGCTAGCTTATCGAAGCGCGATGACCGGCTTAAAGACAACATCGGTATCAGCGGTTAACATAGTTAAAAATGAAGACAACCTTTACCTTTATGACACTGGGCGTAAGCAATACTCGACCCAGCACTCCATGGGTGAGCCGGTCGAATCATGGTCAAGCGATGCAGGAACCGGAAAATATAGCAATAGAGGAGGCCGTAATGAATGCAACCGAATTTCAAGCCACCGTGCATGACGGGATTATTACCTTACCCAATAATCAAGAGTCGTGGAATGGCAAAACCATTAAAGTCATTTTGCTGGAAGAAACCAACAACAACGTCAAAGAGCTTTCGGATAGCGGAGCAACGGCTGAAACGCTTTTTTTTAGCTGCGCGGGTATTTGGGAAAACCGCGACATAGATCAAGAATCACTGCGCAAACAAGCATGGCCGGATCATCGCCGATGATATTGTGCGATACCAATATTCTGATTGAATTCTATAAAGGCAATCTAGCCGTCATACAAACTTTGCGGCATATTGGCCCTAGCTATATTGCCGTTAGTGTGATTACTAAAGCCGAACTATTCTTATGGCGCACGCGGCAAGCAAGAGTTGGCTGAAATTGAAAGGCACCTATCAGTGTGTCAATGCCTTGGCTTGAATAATGCAATTTCAGCGCTTTTTATCGAGCTGATGCAGCGTTATTCGCTGAGCCACAAGCCCTCAATACCCGACATGCTGATAGCGGCAACGGCCATAAGTCATGAGCTTGAACTGTACACCCTGAACACTAAGGATTTTAAGTTCATTCCCGATCTTCATTTATATCGTACCAAGACATAATTTACGGGGCCGGTCGCTCTCAAGCCCCGCATTTCTTTCATAACGGACTTGAGTCAGAAAAATGCTTGGCTTTGATTCTTTGGGATTGGCTCAACAAAAATCCGGCTATCAAAACGCCAGCCAAAAGTGCATGGCACCGTTCCCAACAGGAGCCTGGTGTTTCCCGTGAACGGATGGTACGAATTATTCATTATTATGACATCGACACGACAACCCCCGGCTTCAGGCACCGAAACCGCAACGCTGCGCGAACCGCCCTACTGGCAGGCATTCATTCTGGCCCAAAACGCGGATGAACGCGGGACTGCCTGGTTGGCACTGATTTGCCAGCGCATCGCTGGCGTGCAAGCGGCGGCTGTGCTGATCGAGCATACGCCCGACCACAGCTATGTGCCGATTGCGGTTTGGCCCAAGGCCAGCCCTGATCTTGGCCGCTTGGGCGCGGCGGTAGCGGCGAGTATTAAGGAGCGGCGCGGAGTGGTTAAACCGGCGCCCGAGCCATCTAGGGCGCTGCATGTCGCCTACCCGCTGCTGATCGATGAGCAGATTGCCGGATTGGTGGCTTTGGAAGTGAATTGCCCGGAAAACCAGGTTGCGGAAATTTTTCGCGAGATTCATTGGGGCGGCGCCTGGCTGGTGAATCTGCTGTCCGGACGCGAGTTGACGGAGGCCAATCAAGCCAGGCAACGGCTGGGTTCGGTTTTAGAGGCCACGGCTATTTTGTTGCGCCACGGTCAATTGCAGCAGGCTCTATTCGACACCTGTAATGTCCTGCGTCAACAGTTGACAGGTTCGCGAGTGGCCATTGGCTTGGTGGCAAATTCCCATGTCCGCTTAAGTACCTTGTCGGAAGCTGCTAGCTTTGAAAAACATGCCGCGCTGACCAAAGCTTATCAAGCTGCAATGGAAGAATCTTTCGATCATGGCCGCTTGATTCTGTTGCCCAACTCCCAAGCCCCGGATCATCCGCAGCATCTGGCTTTATGCCGTTATACGGGCGCGGGAGCCGTGCTATCCATGCCGATGCTGCAAGGTGCGCGTTGTGTGGCGGTATTGACGGTTGAACGAGCGGCCAGCGTTTTCTCTGACGAGGATGTATTATGGCTAGAGGCTTTTGCCGGCCTGGCCGCGCCCATCATCACGCAACGCCGTGAAGCCGAACGAGGAGTACTGGGCCGTGCACGGCGCGATCTGGAAAAGCTGTTTGGACAGAGCCACTTAAGCTGGAAGTTCGCCAGCCTGTGCTTATTGGTGTTGAATGTGTTGCTGGTTTTGGTGCCCTTCGATTATCGGGTTTCCGCTAAAACGGTCATCGAAGGCGAAGTACAACGGGTCGTCGCCGCTCCCTTCGAGGGCTTTATCAGTGAGGCCTGGGTGCGGGCCGGGCATAGCGTCAAGGAAGGGCAAGTATTAGCGCAATTGGACGACCGCGAACTGCGCATGGAAGAAGCCAAGTGGACCGGCGAGCGCGACCAGTATCAACAACGCTTGCGCGAAGCCCGCGCGACCCGCGATTTGCCGACGGTGCAAATCAGTAGCGCCCAGTTGCAACAGTCTCAAGCGGAGCTGGCCCTGGTGCTGGATAAAATCCGCCGGGCACGTCTGGTAGCGCCTTTCGACGGCATCGTGGTGTCCGGGGACTTAAGCCAGCAAATCGGCGCCCCGGTCGAAACCGGCAAACAACTGTTCAAAGTGGCGCCCTTACATAGCTACCGCATCATTTTGCAAGTCGACGAACGCGATATTCGCCATATCCAAGTCGGCCAAGCCGGTCAATTGGTGATGACCGGTATTGCCGGCGAGCCGATGGCCTTTCAGGTGGCGAATGTCACGCCGGTGGCGACCGCCGAGGAAGGTAAAAACTTTTTTCGGGTCGAGGCTTCCCTGGCCGAAGCCTCGCAACGCCTGCGGCCCGGCATGGAGGGCATCGGTAAAATCGAAGTGGGCGAGCGTTGTTTATGGTGGATCACGACCCACGGTTTTAGCGACTGGTTGACGCTAAGCGTGTGGTCCTGGATGCCGTAATTTAAAACCATGGCGCGTAGTTTATTCAGCAATTCCTGGCATTCGGTAGCCGATCTCAGACCGCGTTTGCTGCCGCAAGCGCGCATCGAACGCCATGTTTATCGCGGCCAAGTGTGGTTTGTGATTCAAGACCCCAGCGGCGGACGTTATCACCGTTTATCGCCTGCCGCTCACGCTTTGGTTCGGCGGATGGGACGGTAGCCGGACCGTGCAGGCACTCTGGGAGGCGGCCAATATTTCCGGCCTGGGCGATGCCTGTACCCAAAATGAAATGGTGGATTTACTGACGCAGTTACACGCCGCGGATTTGTTACAAACCAACACCCGTCCCGATTCGGCGGTCTTGTTCGATCGCCACCAGAAAAAGCGCCGCGCCACGCTACGACAATATTTGCTCAATCCCATGAGCCTGAAATTTCCGTTGTTCGACCCAAATGCCTTGCTGGGCTATCTGGCGCCGCGCATGGCTTGGTGTTTTACCCGGCTGGGCGCCTGGTTGTGGCTGGCCATGGTGTTACCCGCCGTGACTCTAGCGGCGCAACATTGGCCCGAATTAACCGGCAATTTATCCGATCAAGTGCTGTCGTCCAGTAACTTGGCGGTCATGGCGCTGGTCTATCCCTTGGTTAAATTGCTCCATGAACTCGGCCACGGATTAGCCACGCGGGTTTGGGGCGGCGCGGTTCATGAAATGGGCTTGATGTTTTTGGTGTTTGCCCCGGTACCTTATGTCAACGCGTCGGCTTCCGCGGCTTTTCCGAGCAAAATTCGCCGCGCAGTGGTTGCGGCGGCGGGCATGTTGGTCGAGCTTTGGCTTGCGGCCTTGGCTTTATACCTTTGGTTGCTGGTGGAACCGGGATTGATACGCGCCATTGCCTATAACGTGATGGTGGTTGCAGGGATTTCCACCCTGATGGTCAACGGTAATCCCTTGTTGCGTTACGACGGCTACTACATCCTGTCCGATCTGATCGAGATACCCAATCTGGCCCAACGCGGCCAGAAATATCTGAGCTACTGGTGGGATCGCACCATATTTGGCGCCCGGGATCTCGAAACGCCACAGGAAACGCCTGGCGAGAAACTCTGGCTGCTGATCTACACGCCGCTGGCTTGGTGTTACCGCACCGTTGTGACCGTTTCAATAATGCTATTTGTAGCGGACCGGTTTTTATTTTTGGAGTGTTGATTGCGCTGTGGGTTGCAGTGACGCTGATCGGTCAACCATTATGGAAGGCCTACCGCCATGTCACGCGCAGCCCAACGCTACGGCGCCAACGGCAACGAGCCATTCGCATCGCCGGCAGTTTGGCTGCCGCTGTGTTGCTAATCGCCTTTGCCTTGCCTGCCCCGCTTTACACGCGTGCCGAAGGTGTCGTCTGGCTGCCCGATCAAGCCTTGTTGCAGGCCGGCGGCAATGGTTTTTTTCGGCGCTGGCTAATTTCGCCCGGCACCCGGGTTCATCCGGGCGATGCGTTGTTCGTGCTGGAAGATACCGAGCTGGCAACGCAATTGGCGGTAGCCTTAGCCAAAGTCGCCGAAGCCGAGGCCAGATACCGATCCGAACAATTTGTCGATCAGGCCAAAGCCGCTCTGTCGCATCGCCAGTTGCAGCAAGAACAAGCGATATTAAGCCAGTTGCAACAGCGTGCCGCCAAGTTGATTGCTTATGCGCAAACCGACGGCTATCTGGTTGTCGTCCAGCCGAAAGATATGCCGGACCGCTATTTGAAACAAGGCGAGTTAGCCGGTTATGTACTGGAAAAAGACCATCTGATTGCACGCGTCATCATCGGCCAAGATGACATTGATTTGGTTAGATCCCATTTACAGGGAGCCGAGCTGCGCTTTGCCGATTGGATCGGCCGTAGCCACTCCGTTACCCTGGTGCAACAACCGGCTGGAGGCATCGATCAGTTACCGACTCCGGCTTTAGGGCTTACCGGCGGAGGTAGTATCGCCACCGCCCCCGACGATCCGGAAGGTCTTAAAACCTTGAACCGCGTGTTTGCCGCCGACCTTAGCCTGCCCGGCGATACGCCGCCCACCGCCTTTGGCGAACGGGTATATGTGCGCTTTGACCACGGCCTGGAACCCATGGCCTGGCAGGGTCTTAGGCGTTTGCGGCAACTTTTTTTGAGCCGTTTCGGTGTCTGACGTTCGTGCCTTATTAATAGGCCGCGGCATCGAACTTGGCGACGGCATCTATCCGGAGCGCTTGCCACAATCGCTTTCCGCGCTGGAAGAGTGGCTGCGGGACTGGCTGGTACGTATCGTGCCGAGTAAGACTCGGCGCGACAGCCGCTTTGTACGGCAGGTTAATGCCTGGGAGGCGCAAGTAACGGCTTTGCCGGATCAGGATTTGCGCACCGACATGAAGCAAGTCGCCATCGCCATGCAAACCGCGGGGCTAAGCGAACCCTTGTTGACGCAGGCGTTTGCGTTGATCCGGGAAGCATCGCGGCGCACGCTGGGCAAACGCCACCATGACGTGCAAATTTTGGCGGGACAGGCCTTACTCAATGGAAAAATCGCCGAGATGGCAACCGGCGAAGGCAAGACCCTGGCTGCAACGCTGGGTGTTTGCACCGCCGCTCTGGCAGGTGCCGCCGTGCATGTGGTCACCGTCAACGATTATCTAGCCGAACGCGATGCCGAAGAAAACGCACCCTTATACGCGTTCTTCGGACTGACGGTCGGCGTGGTCAAACAGGATATGGCTATCGATGACCGGCGTAACGAATACGCCAAACACGTTGTTTATGTTTCCAACAAAGAACTTACTTTCGACTACCTAAAAGATCGCATTGCGCTGGGCGGGGTCCCATTATCTCAATTGCAACTACGCCGCCTGCAGGGCCTAAAAAGCGCGGCGAGTCCCATATTGCGGGGCTTGCAGGTGGCGATTGTCGACGAGGCGGACAGCGTATTGATAGACGAGGCCCGTACCCCGCTGATTATCTCCGAAACCTTGCCCAGCGACCTGCCGCTGGACATTTACCGGCAAGGCATCGAACTCGCGCAACGACTTGAAGAGGGCGTCCATTTCCTGCGCAGTAAAGACAAGGATATTTGGCTGTCGCCGACGGGTGAACAAACCGTCGCCACGCTCGCCGCCAAACTGAGCGGCGTCTGGCAATCGGCGCTTTGGCAAAAAGAGCTATTGAGCAAGGCGCTATCCGCGCTGTACATATTTCAGCGCGATTTGCACTACATCGTCGCCGACAACAAAGTGCAGATTGTCGATGAATTTACCGGCCGGGTGATGCCCGACCGCACCTGGGAGCGAGGTCTGCATCAAATGATTGAAGCCAAGGAGCAGTGTGAAATCACCGGGCAACGCCGTACCCTGTCGCAAATCACTTACCAACGTTTTTTCGGCCGCTATTTGCTGTTGTGCGGCATGACCGGCACGGCCGGGGAAGTCTCCCCTGAATTAAAGCGCGTTTACGACCTTTCCGTGGTTCGTATCCCCACGCATAAAACAACCCGACGCGTACGTTTAGCGAATCGGGTTTTTCATCATCCGCAAGCACGTTGGCAGGCTGTCGCAGAGAGAGCCCATGCTATAGCCCTACAAGGCCGCTCCGTTCTGGTGGGCACCCGCTCGGTTGAGGCCTCGGAACAATTAGCCCGATTGCTCGATGATATGAATGTCGAACATACCGTGCTGAACGCCCGCCAGGATCAAGCCGAGGCACAAGCCGTCGCCCGAGCAGGCTTGCCCGGAACCATTACGGTCGCCACCAATATGGCGGGACGCGGCACGGACATCAAACTGGCGCCGGAAGTTGAGCAGCGCGGCGGTTTGCATGTGATTTTGACCGAATTCCACGAAAGTGCCCGCGTTGATCGCCAATTGTTCGGACGCTCGGCGCGCCAAGGCAATCCCGGCAGCGTGGAAGCCATGGTCTGTCTGGATGATGAACTGTTTCAACGTTACGCTCCGACACTAACCCGCTTCAGCCATCGCCTCTGGCCGGATCACGGGAAAACGGACTCTTTTTGGCGCAACCTGATATTCCGTTGCTTAGTCGTCTACGCCCAATCAGGCGCGGAAGCGAAAAATCGTCGAGTTCGCTTGGATACCCTGCGCCGCGACCGCCGCTGGTTACAGGCTTTAGGCTTTGTGGGCATGGAAAAGAAATAATTGCTGAGTCTCCAGCGGCAATCGCGCTTAAATGCAGCCCATCACCCGGAGCAAATACATTGCCTCAACCCGCTTTTTTCGCTTCGCCTTAAGCCGATTTCGCTATTTTGGTTTTTTGATCAAACTTTAAGGCTATAGGCAAATGACGGTGAAATTGGCGGTACTATGGCAGTAAGCATAGAACGCGTTACTATAGCGTCACACGGTTGGCGTTGAATGTTGATTTGTATTTCCGAAATCCGCTTACTATTTTGCTGACCGGAAACCAATAGATGAAAAAAGGCCTAGGTTGTTTAAACCTAGGCCTTTTATATCTGGTAGCGGCGCTAACCTTTGAATTTTCAAAGGTCAGGATCTACTTGATTTCAATTGTAATCATATCACAGTAAGATTGCCTCCTAATGGACTTGTCTATCCAGACATATTGTTCGGTACCATTTGAGAGTGAGCAGTCATGCGCCCATCCACTATTTTTACGATGCCATTCGGGAAACAGCCGGCTTTTATGAATAAAGGATCCGGATTATCTTAAGCATAAGCGCTTAACAATAAATCAACGGTTATGAGTTGTGAAATAAGATAATGATCGAGACTACCCTAATCGCCTCAATAACTTTGAATGTTATTGCAGCTGCGTGCCTATTGATCAAAATAAAAAGGAAGCAGCTTAAAAATAAAAGCCGGAAAAAGCCGGAAAACAAAATCAGTTCGAATTCGAGAACAATATCCTGTCCATCATGCTCGCAACAAATTAGATTTACGATACCACTCAACGGCAATAAGGCAAAATGCAGAAGATGTTCCGCACAATTCAAATTAGATATTGATTCTCGTGGCAATGTCTATATCACTGAAATAAAAATACCAGAAGATAAAAATGCGATAAGCAGTTTAGATGAATGTTATACGATTCTTGATATTAAACCAGATTCAATTCCTATTGATATAAAGGCCGCTTATAAAAAGAAAATTAGCGAATATCATCCCGACAAGGTTGAAATCTTAGGCGTGAAAATAAAGCAAGCCGCCGAAGAAGAGGTCAGAAGAATAAACGCTGCTTACACCATGCTTCAAAAACATGATCGCGTTTAAATTTCATGATTGCCGACAACACTTCGTTGCAGTAACTTTGATAAGGTGACTAAAGGTTTCGCGCATAAAAAACCCCAAGTCCTTATTAACAAAGGACTTGGGGTTAGTTTCCCTATCTATTAGGGATATATCTGGTAGCGGGGGCAGGATTTGAACCTACGACCTTCGGGTTATGAGCCCGACGAGCTACCAAGCTGCTCCACCCCGCGATTGAGCTGCGCATTTTTACACAATTGTTTTTGTTTGGCAAATTCTTTTTTCACTTTACCCATATTCATCGATTTCGATGAGGAGCCCGGATTGCAATCCGCTGTTTGCAAAGCCTATCAAAAGCAGTTACCCGGCATCTCTCGGAGACCATAAAGCTCATCGGCTATCGCCCACCGGCGCGGCAAAACCATCGGCTACCAATGCTTCGACATTGCTGCCGGTCAGCGATTTTAGAAACGCCACCAGTTCGGCAATTTCCGCATCAGACAATCCCAGAGGCTTGATCAGCGGCGACAGGTTTTCATTGGCGACGCCGCCTTGGTTATAAAACCGCACCACGTCATCCAGCGTCGACAAAGAACCGTTATGCATATAAGGTGCGCTCAGCACCACATTACGCAATGAAGGCGTTTTGTAGGCCCAGCGGTCGGCCGGGTTCTGACTGATTTCGTAATAACCCAGGTCATTCGTCTTGCCGGACGCCACGCCTTTCAAACTCTCGCTGGCAACATCGACAAACACGCCCGGCGCCACCTGTACTCTTTGCTTCTCCGGTGTTTTTTGCATGGATTCGGCATAGCCGATGCCGGTGTTGTGGCGTTTTTGATCGGTGAACAAGGCCGATTTATCGCCGACGCTATGACAGGCGCTGCAACCGGCCTTGCCTCTGAACAAGGCAAAGCCGCGTTGAACCTGCTCTCCAAGCGCATTGGCCTGCTTACCGAAATACCAGCGGTCGAATGCCGAATCGGCCGAATTCAAAGTCCGCTGATAACTCGCCAATGCCTGACCGACACTTTCCATGGTCGGGCCTTGACGAAAAGCCTTCTCGAACAGGCCGCGATAATCGGCATTGGCCTTGAGCTTATCGATCACATAACCAATAGACGGATTGGCCATTTCGTTATGCGCCAGCAACGGCCCCCACACCTGTTGCTCCAAACTGTTCTCGCGGCCGTCGTGAAACAACAATTGCGCATAGCCGACGTTATACAGCGACGGACTATTACGGCGCACGCTACGGCCTTCGATGCCTACCGCCGTCGCCATCTCGTTGTTGCTAAAGCCTTGCTCCGGGATATGGCAGATCGCGCAGGAGAAGGTATTGTTCAGCGACAGCCTGCGGTCGTAGAACAGCTTGCGGCCCAAGGCAATCTTGGCCGGCATGAGTGGATTGTCCTTGGGCACCGGCAACTTCGGCAGCCCCAACGGCGGCTGTTGGGCGAAGGCCAACAAATTAGCCGGCTTGCCTTGCCGCTGCTCCAGCGCCAGCGAGCGAGTTTGATAATCGGCCTGCTGGTAACTTTGCTTGTTATCTCCGGCTTGATACAGCATATCCTTGGCGGCGGGCTGCGACGCGGCTTGCGGCTGGGTGCCGGCCAGCAGGGTTTTGACGTCGTTGATCAGCGTGTCGGCATGCAGAAAATCGACGCTGTAAATATTGCGGATGTTTTTGTCCTTGTCGATCAGATACACCCTGAGCAGATGCGAAAAAGTGCCGGTGAAGCGGCCCTGGTCGTCGTAGATTTTCTGCACGTTTTGCTGATAGCCGTCGAGAATGGGCTGCAAGGCCGCTTCGTCGCGAGTTGTCAAAAACTGCCAGTCAAAGTCACCGGTTTTAAAGCCTTCGCCGTAATGGCGCATCATTTCCGGAGTATCGTTTGTTGGGTTGAAGCTTAGCGTCAGCAAGCGCAATTTGTCGGCTAGCTCCGGCTGCTTCTGCAACTGCCGACTGATCTTGTGCAGCACCTGGGTCGCCAATGGGCAGCCGTTGACGTCGCTGCAGGCGGCATAGATGAAGCTCAGCATCACCAGTTTGTCGCCCATCAGGTCGTGGAGGTGTTTGGGCTGGTTGTTGCCGGTTAGGATTTCGCCGTCGGGGGCGGGGCTGATGATGGGGAGGGTGTAGCTGCCGGGAGTGGCGGGTTGGAATGGTAGTGCTGTGTAGCCGGGGGCTAGAGGTTTGGCTTCTTGGGCCTGGCTTGCTGGAGTTGCCAGGACACAGAGAAGACCGAGAAGACTTATCGTTCTTATGCTCCGGCGTGGGAATGCAGCGGCGGACGCTCCGGCGTCGGCTTTCAGATAAAGTGGACTGAGACGATGGAGTTTCATTGTTACTGTTTACCCTTGAGATTTGGTGTCGCTATCGCGACAGCTTTATTTAATCGGGTTCTCGCACCCGAAGGCGAGATACTTTTCTTTGCGTCGCCAAAGAAAAGTATCCAAAAGAAAGGCGCCCCGGATGCCGCTTTGATCCTGCGCGCCGAAGCTTTTGAACGGGGTTGCCGAAAGGAGCCCTGCCCCTTCGTCAACGCGATGCATCCCTGCATCCCCCCTGCGGGCTGAATCGTTCAAAAGCTCCGGTGCTCGGCGCGACATACGGGAGAAAAACCATCCCGGAATTTGAAAGACACTTTGTTTTTATAAAAATGTAGCCTCGATGCAGTGAAACGGAATCGAGGAAAAGATGGCTTCGATTACCCTCGATTTCACTGCGTTTCATCGAGGCTACTTGCTATTGCGGTAGGACGCGTTTCCTGACTGCACAACAACTCACCTTGTTTCAAAGTGATCTCGCTATCCGCAACGAATAGATCGTGCGCAAGACGAGCAAGCTTCCAATTGGTTGTGCTCACTACATTGGCGTTCCAGACAGCACCATGGCTCAAGGCTACGGTGCAACTTTGCGCGGTAGGCTCCGCAAGGATGGTTAGCGGCGATTCTGACCGGCATTCTGGGTGGCGCATGAGCAAGAGCTTCCGAGAGCTGAGAGGGAAGAAGACTTTTGTTCCGGCAAGACCAAGTCCAGCCTCTGCTGGTGGCAGACACGCTGGGTTGTAGAAGGAGACAGGACTATCGGTTGTGATGAACGAAGAACCTGCTTCTGCCTCGAAAATCTCCCATTCCATTCGCGCCAACCATGGGTGGATTGATCCAATTGCCATGCGCATGTAGTCGAATCGGGCCGAGTCTTTTATGGCAAGTTGAAATGCGCCGGAATCGAGCTGTGCGGTTATGTCGGCTGGTGCGAGCTTTAGTATGGTTTCCCGCATGAGTTCTTTGGCCGAAGCGGCTTGCCGCGGAACGCGAATTCTTTGAATATCCAAATACACCAACAGGGTCGTAGCGTATTCATCACTTAGTTTTTCAGGGGTTTCGATAAGGCAATCAATGACCCCCTTGATTTGATCCTCAATTCCTGACGCTAGCCCGTCCTCAAGGATATTCGGATCAATGCCTGATGGTGCCCATGCTTGTCGATAGTAAGCGTCGACCTTCATGATTTTCTTTGGAATTTGATAGCGGGTTTGATTGCGCGCAGTGTCACGTATGTGCAGGTAGCCCTTGGCGTCAGTGAATCGTTTCAGATACGACTCAGGTACATAGTGATGGCCCTTCGCTGCATTACGTTGCTGGGACATACAGGCCTACCAAGTAATTAGATGGTTAACCGTATATTTACTGGTAAATTTACTTCGACATAAGAATATCTTGATCTGCATCTACTTTTCCATTCCATATATTATCGACACGAAGTAATTGTGGTTGCTAAAGTTCTTATTGCCGCTATTGAATCAGATGGCGAAATTGACCGCAACGGGCCGATGATCGCCAATCTGGGTTATCACTAAAAAATCTTATCGCATTACTCTAACTGCAATTGACTTCTAAATAGCGAGATGTTTTTTTCTCCCGTATGCCGCGCCGAGCACCGGAGCTTTCGGCGAGACCAGCCCGTGAGGGGAGCGGCAGGAGGCCGCTCGTCGGCAGAGGGCCAGGGACGGCCCTTCTGTCGACCCTCGCCGAAAGCTTCGGAGCGCAGGATTCAAGCGGCATCCGGGGCGCCTTTTCTTTGGATACTTTCTTTTGGCGACGCAAAAGAAAGTATCGCGGCCGTCGGTCCGCGAACCGACATTAAAACACCGTCGCGTTAGCGACACCACAGACATCCCCATCAAACAAAAAGGGCGAATGAATTCGCCCCTACAAACTATTTCGGCGAAGCACCATACAAAGAATACGCCCCAAACCTCATCTGATGCGCCCTCCCCAACTTCTCCTTGGTAAAGTCTATCGAAAACTGCTCGGTCAACTTCTCGCCATCCCAACCATACGCCTTAAAGAACTGCTCGTTATCCGCCCCCTTCTTGTCCCAATTCGCCAACAGCGACGAGGTGTAATACAGACGCTTGCCGTCCCAACTTGAAGAAACCATATTGACCTGGGCGCCGATTTTTTGCTCGAACACTTGCTTGGGGTGGAACGGGTCGCTGATGTCGAAGCGGCGGGTCTTGCCGTCCATGAAGGTGTTGACCCACAAGGTCTTGTCGTCGCTGGAGATGGAGATGTCCACCGGCAGCGGCACTTTCGCCGGCTCGCCGATGTCGGCAACGTCCTTGGCTTGCCATTCTCCCTTGTCGTCCTGATGAATCAACCAGATTTTCGAAGTCAACGCGGTACTGGTGAAGCAGTAATTATGATCTTCCGCCCAGGCACAGCGGATTTCCAATGGCGCGCCCGGTACGTCGAAGACTTTTTTCGGTTTCAGGGCGTGCAAATCCCATTGCACCACGGTGTTGCCGAAACGTTTCATCGCTTCCGGGTCTGCCAGCATCTTGCCGAAGTCCATCATGTAGTTCGACCAGCCGGTGAACGACGAAGTCAACATCAGGTTTTTTCTGGGCAGGGCGCGGACGTCGTAGTTGTAGCCGTCGGCGTATTTGCCGGATTTGATCGCGCCTTCCAGGTTGCTGTCGGTCGGCAGCCAGTAGGTGGCAATGTAGTCGCCGGCATTGTTATATTCCACAATCGCGGTGCGGCCGCCGTGGTCCTTGTTGTTGGACAGGCCGGTGATGATCATCCGGCCCGGTAAGGCATACAGGCTATGCGGACCAACCACGCCGCCGCTCTTGGCGACGAAATCGGTGATGGTTTTGGTCAGCTTAGGCTTGGCAGGATCGGTTGCCACATCGAAGATAAAGATTTTGTTGGTGTCCAGGCCGCCGGCCCACAGGAAGCGGCGGTCGTCGGTAAAGTCCGAGTGATGGGCTTCGTTACGGCCACCGACCGACAGGCTGGCGACAACTTTGCCGTATTTGGCCGATTTGGGATTGACGTCGACGGTGACTAGTTTGTCCTGCTCGTCGCCGACGCCTTCCGCGCCCAAGGTCCAGATGTAGACGAAATCTTCCTGGCCGGTGATCTTGGCCATGTACGGCGAGGCGCAGGTTTCGTCGGCGTTGACCGACAGGCTGGCGGTGCCTAGCAGCAACGCGGTGGTGAAGATGCTTAGTTTGAATGTCATGGTGTTCTCTCCCCTGGTTATTGTTATCCGTTCCCACGCTCCGGCGCACCCGCAGGGCATAAATGGGAATACAGTTTGAACCGCTCCGCGGTTCTGGACGCTGAAGCATCCAAAGCCCGGTTTCCACGCCGGAGCGTGGGAACCATAAGCCGTCGTCAATCGCCGGTGGTCGGATCGATGATGATCTTGATTTCCTCGATGCGGTTGGCCGGAAAACCGCCCTGCTCGGCGTGTTCGCGTATCGCCTGTTCGCTGTCGGCGATGTAGATGCAATACACCTTGTCGGCGGTGACATAGCTTTCCAGCCATTGGATGCGCGGCCCCATGTCGCGCAGCACACCGCAGGATTTTTGGGCGATACCTTGTAAATCGCCGGCCGTCAGTTTACCGGCACCGGGAATGTCACGTTCGATGATGTATTTGGGCATGGAACCTCTCCTTATTAAATGACCGGTCGTCTATTTAACCAAGTCTAAAAAAGCCGCCGGAATGGCAGCGTAATTTTTATGCTATTGCCGGGAGCGTGGCTCGCCAGAACCCGACAACGAGAGCATGCGCAGCGCACATGCTTTAAGCTTTGAAATAGTCATCCAGCAAGTCCTGACAAACCGCTTTTAGCGGCTCCACCGATTGCTCGACCTTCATCCGCAACAACGCGCCTTGCCAGCCGTTCAGCATCAAGTCCGCCATGCTCTTGGCCGAGCGATCCAGCCGCACCGTGCCTTGCTGCTGGCCGCGTTCCAACGCGGTTTTTTGCAATTCGCTGTAACGCTCCACCGCGTCCAGCAAGGCATCGCGGCACAAGGGGCTGGTGTCGCCGATCTCGCCCATCAGGTTGCCCAGCAGACAACCGCCCTTGAAACCGGTCTTCGCCACTTCGTCTATCAATTCCGTGTAATAAAGCTTCAATGCCGCCAACCCGTCCAGCTCAGGGTTTTGCAAATGCCCGGACAAGCGCACGATAAATGGCTCGATGTAATGATGGATAGCCTCGGCGGCAAATTGTTCCTTGCTGTTGAAGTAACTATAAAACGAACCTTTCGGAATCTGCACCGTGTCCAGGATCTCTTTCAAGCCGGTGGCGTGATAGCCTTTTTCCAGCAGCAAGCTCACGCCTTGATCGAGCAGTTTGTCCTTTTTGATCTGTTTGGGTTTCAGGGTAGCCATGGATTAATTATGCGACCGGTCGTCTTATTTTGTAAAGAAAAATATTATCTTTTACTAATACAGAAAAGTTCAGCGCAACGCGCTAATGTCAGGATGGGCCAAAGCCAGCGCCAGACGCTGCCAGGCGGCTTCATCCCTGGGCAAACCGAAGCGCAGGCTGGCCGGCGCATCGAACAAACGAGTCAATATACCTTGCCGGGCCAATAAGTCGTGGATGCCGGCGGCATTATCGGTCTTCAGCCATTGAAACAATTGACAGCCGCCGCTAGGCGGCCAGCCGGCATCGATCAGCAATTGTTGTAGGCGACGCCCCTGAGCAATTAGCACTTCGGCCGTCGTTAGCTGCCATTCGCTATCGGCTAACGCTTTTGCCGTCACGTACCGGCCGGGATGACTGATAGCCCATGGCCCCAAGTGTTCGGCTAATCGTTGCAGCAACGCAGACTCGGCAATCACAAAGCCGCAACGTATCCCCGCCAAACCGAAAAACTTGCCGACCGAGCGCAATACGATCAAACAGGGCCGCACCGGCAACGATGACAGGCTATGCTCCGGCAAGCCATCCATAAAGGCTTCATCGACCAGCAGCCAGCCGCCGCGAGCACTCAGACGCTCGTGCCAGTCCAATAATTGCCGTTTTCCCCAAAGCTTGCCGGTGGGATTGTTGGGATTGATCAAGATCAACACATCCAGCGCATCGAGACCGGCATCTATCGCCTCGACATCGGCATCCAGCGTGACGAGCCGATGTCCGGCCTTGCGCCAGCCGGAGGCATGTTCGGCGTAAGCCGGATGCAGCACCCCCACCCGTGAGACGGGACGCAACAACGGCAAGGTTTGAATCGCCGCCTGCGATCCGGCCACCGCCAGCAAGGAGTCGTTTCGATAATAGCGACGAGCGGCGGGCAACAACTCGTCGTCTTCTTCGGGCAGGCGTTGCCAGCATTCGCTGGGGACGGCCGGCACCGGCCAACCGTTGGGATTGATGCCGGTCGACAAGTCCAGCCAGTCGGACAAGGGGATGCCGTATCGACTTGCGGCTTGCCGCAAGCGTCCACCGTGTTCAAGCAAGGTAATCTCCCAGGCCGATCACGATCAGCCACAAAAATAACGTGCGGTACATCAGCCGGCAGGCATTGGCAATATCGTCATTTTCCGGAGTCTGTTCGCCGCCGAACCAGGGTTTTTGCTTGATTTGACCGTGGTAACGGGCAGGACCGCCCAGTTGCAACATCAGCGCACCGCCGCCGGCCGTCATCACCGGTCCGGCGTTGGGGCTGTCCAGCAAAGGCGCCTGAGTTCGCCAAGCCTTTAAAGCCTGCGCGGTGTTGCCCAGCAAGGCGTAGCTCAGCGCCGTCAGTCGGGCAGGAATCCAGTTCAGCACATCATCGAAGCGGGCCGCTGCCCAGCCGAAATGCAGATAACGGGCATTTTTATAGCCCCACATCGCATCCAGGGTATTGCCGAACCGGTACAGAAGAACGCCGAACGGACCCAACAACACGAACCAGAACAGCGGCGCGAATACCGCATCTGCGCCGTTTTCCAGCACCGACTCTATCGCCGCTCGCCGTACGTCGGCCGCGCTCATATTGTCTGTCTGGCGGCTGACGATTCTGCCGACCTGCGCTCTGGCCAGCGGCAAATCGTTGCCCGACAGGGCCGAATGAACCGCCTGCGCATGCTGCTGCAGGCTGCGGGCGGCGATACAAAAATACAGGGTGGCAACATTAACGACAGCTTGCAGAACAGGCCAATCCGGCAACCAATACAGCCAGGCCAGCCAAGGCACCAGTGCGCAGAGCAAGCCGACAAAGCCGGCGATTTTCTGGTTAGAGGCGGATTGCCCGGTGTTAAGCAAGCGGCATTCGACCCAACCAACCCACTTTCCAAAGGCCACCAGCGGATGATAGGCGGCGCGAGGCTCTCCCAGCCAGTAATCGAGCGCGACGGCCAAGACAATGATAACAGTGAGGGTCATGCGTTCTGGAAATTGGAACTCGGATGGGTTAGACGAGCATCATCCTGGCCGCATTCGTTTGCGGTGGTGACTTAGCCGGCATAACCCACCAACTTACGCCGAAGCTATCCGGTGGGTTACGGTGCGCGGAAAGGCGCGCTTTATCCCGCGTTTGCCGTTATGCGCACCTACCCCACCCTACTGTTAGATAGCTTCGTGGGTGGTTTTGGCAGCCAGCATTGATTTTACCGCGCTGATCAGACCGAAAATAACGACGACATAGATCAGGGTCGATGTCAGATAAGGCGGGTAGTACATCGCGAAACGCTCAAGATATTGTGCTAATGAGCCGTTGGGATAACGGCCGGACAGCCAGTAAAAACTGCCGTTGGAAAACAGAAACGCGATAGATGTAGCGATCACCGTAGCGGCAAACTGTTGCGCGACGCCGGCCAGCGACAAAACCTGGAATTTGCGGCACCATTTGCCGCCCAGCCACATGGCGCCATAAGAGCCAATCAAAAACACATAGGCTTTGGAAACGCAAAAATCGCTGACGCCGAGTTTAGTGATCGCCAAATAATCGATCAAACCGGCTTCCAGCAGCAATGTCGCAAACAAGTAGCGTCCGCCCAGCCATAAGCCGGCCAGGAAAAATATCGCCAGCGAGGCATCCGGCAGCGCGAACGGGGTACCGAAATGATGAAAACGGGTAGCGGCCATCAAAGCCATCAGCGCTACCGCGCCGGGTTTGACGGCCAAAGTTTGGTTCAGACTCATGGTGTTCTCCAAAAAAAGTTTAGTAATTGTAATGGATCGAAAAAAAGAAATTTCTACCGAAGCTGTTGTAGGTATTAACCGTTTGATACTGCTTGTCGAACATATTATTCAGTTTGGCGCTTAACATCCAATTTTTGTCGATATGATAAGCGCTGCGTAGGTCGGCGGTCATAAAGCTGCCTAAGCGAATGGTGTTGGTAGCGTTATCGAAACGTTCGCCCTGGGCAAGCACGGCGGCGCCTATATCGAAATCGCCGAACGAACGCGAGACATCGTAGGACAGAGTTTCCGTGACACGCCGGGGCAAACGCGCATTGGTTTGCCGGTCCTTGGGAGTCAACAACCCCATGCTTAGCTTATTGTTCCAGCCAAACAATTGCGTGGATATTTCGGCCTCTATGCCGTCTATCTGAGCCTTGCCGATGTTTCTGGCGGCGAGCGGCGTACCGCTAAACACAATCAAGTCCTCGATATTGGTGTGATAGCCGCGCAGCTCCCAATGAGCCCAGTCGTGATTGCCGGCGATACCCGCTTCAAAACTATCGGATTTTTCCGGCTTTAGCCCAGCGTTACCAAAGCCGGGAAAATAAAGCTGATTAAAGGTCGGCGCCTTGAAGGCATTGCCGAAACTGGCAAAAGCGCTGAGGCCATAATCCCAGTTGTAACGCCAGCCAAAGTTACCGGTGATACTGTCGCCAAACGCCTGATTTTCGTCCCACCGTAGGGAGGCATTGATGAAATGGCTATCGAAAATCCGGCTGTGCAGTTCGCCGAAAACCCCGACATCATAGCGCGAAGTTTCGGCATAACGCGTCGTGCTGTCGACTTCGTCCAGCCGGTAATCGCTACCCAGCGTCAATTGGTGGTCCTTGTTCAATGCCAACTCGTTGAGCCAGCTGGCGTTCCAGCGTGTGGTATTGAAGGCGCTGTAAAACAGGCCGGAATGCCTGAACTGGTCGGCATCGTCGACACTTTGCCCGACACGCAAGGTGGATCGCCAAGCATTGCTAAAATCGGCTCTGGCTGTCGCCCCGACAGTCTGGTTGATAAACGCCGTGGTGCTGCTGATCGAATTGTCGATTTCGGTTTCGCCTTCGGCACGCAGGAAAAAAGCCTCGACTTCCGCACCGTTGTCGAAACGGTAGCCGGCCTTGGCATTCAAGCCGGTATTGTTATAGCCGTCGCGATCCGGATTAAAGCCGCTGGCAGCGCTAATGCCCTGCTGGGCATTGATGCCTTGGCTGCCGAACTGAGACGCGCCGAAACTATACCAAGCGTTACCCCATTTGCCGTTGACCGCCGCCGAGCCCTTATAACTGTCGTAGGATCCGCCGCCGGCCTCCAAGGCGATGTTCGGCCGTTCGCTGTTGCCTCCCTTGCGGGTAAAAATCTGGATCACCCCGCCGATGGCTTCCGAGCCGTAAAGGCTGGATTGTGGGCCGCGAATGATTTCGACGCGCTCGATTTGATCGATGGGAATAAACTGAAACGCCGCTTTACCATCGGTAACGGACCCCACCTTAATCCCGTCTATCAACACCAATACGTGATCGGCATTGGTGCCGCGCATATAGATACTGGTTTCTTTGCCGTAGCCGCCGCTTTGAACCATGTCGACGCCCGCGGTGCCTTTCAATAAATCCGGCAGGGTCCTGACCTGGAGTTTTTCAATATCCTTGCGGGTATAAACCGTCATCGCCGTTGCCAGTTCATTCTGGCGCGTTTCGGTCCGGGTGGCCGTGACTACCGTATCGGGGAGATTAGCCGCTTCCTCGCTTGCAACCGCCTGATTTGTTAAAGGCACGCCAGCGCCCGCCAGCATTAAAGAACTGAATAGAATTTTTTGCATGTTGTCCTCTGCGCCCGCCGCGCATCCGGGTTAAAAAGGACAGAGGAAAAAACGGCAAACGAAAAAGACGGAGACAGGCTCGGACTTTCGTCAACAGCCCTCCGCTGTCTCGAATCATCTTCCGGCCAGTCTCCGGGCTTATAAGTGGCTTGACGCCTGACCTGCGACCTTCCCATGCAAAACGCACAGTGGCAAAAACGCAGCTCTTTACTTATCTACCGTTGCGGGGGCAGCGTCGGCTTGGGCTATTTGTATAAAACAGCCGCACCGACTTCCTGTTTAAGCCGGGCGGCAATCGCCAACCCAGACACCTGAAAGAGGGACGGCGATTGTATGCAGTAGGGCCTCATTAAGCAAGAAAAAGCACAAACCATTGAACCCGAACACGGGCAAGCATCAACATTTTGCCGAGATTCGCCGGACAAGAGTAAAGTAAGTCCGACAACCAGTCTTTGACTACTCGGGAGCAGCCATCATGTCCACAGAATCCTGCACTTACGTCATCTTCGGCGCCACCGGCAATCTGGCGAGGCTCAAGCTGATGCCGGGGTTTTACCATCTCGAACTCGAGAAGAAGCTGCCGGAAGGCACCCGGATCGTGGCGGTGGGCCGCCGGCCGTGGGAGAAGGAAACCTGGCTGACGGAGGTCAGGACCATGCTGAAAGACCAAGCCCATGGCGAGCTGGACGAGGAGGTGTTTGCCCGCTTCGGCGAGCGGCTGGTCTATCATCGCGGCAATCTGGACGAGCCGCAATGCTACCAATCGCTGGCGGAAACATTGAACAACCAGCCGCAGTTTTCCAAGAACATGGCTTTTTATCTGGCCATCAGTCCCGGCGATTTCGGCAACGTTATCGAAGCCTTGAGTCAAGTCGAATTATTGCGCGAAGAATACGGATGGCGGCGGATCGTCATCGAGAAGCCGTTCGGTTACGACCTGGAAAGTGCTCAGGCGCTGCAAAAGCGCATAGAACGCCACTTAACGGAAGAACAAATTTTCCGCATCGATCATTATCTGGGCAAGGGCATGGTGCAGAACGTGCTGGTATTCCGTTTTGCCAATGTGATGCTGGAACCCTTGTGGAACCGCAATTACATCGACCATGTCCAGATCACTCATGCCGAAGACATGGGCATAGGCAGCCGCGGCGAGTATTACGACAGCGCCGGCGCCATGCGCGACATGCTGCAAAGCCATTTGCTGCAATTGTTGACCCTGGTGGCGATGGAACCGCCGGTTTCCATGGATGCCGAAGCCTTGCGCGATGAAAAAGTCAAAGTCTTAAAATCGATCCGGCCGATTCCCAAATCCGCCGTCCATGCCCATGCCTTCCGGGGCCAATATGCCAAAGGCACGATTAACGGCCAAAAAGTCCCCGGCTATCTGGAAGAAGCCAACATTCCGGCCGACAGCACCACCGAAACCTACGCGGCGATGAAACTACTGATCGATAACTGGCGCTGGCGCGGCGTGCCGTTTTATCTGCGCACCGGCAAACGCATGGCCGCAGGGCAATCCAGCATCGCCATCTGTTTCCGGCATCCGCCCTTGCAGTTTTTTCACGGCACCCATGTCAGCTGCATGAACCCCAACTGGGTGCTGCTGGGCATCCAGCCGGACGAATGCATCCGCATCGAAATGACCATAAAAGAATCCGGCCTGGAGATGCGCACCCGCACCACCAGCCTGGACGCCAGTTTTCGCCAGCCCGACGAACGCCGGGTCGATGCCTACGAGGATTTATTGCTGGACGTGATGAAAGGTGACCGTTCGCTGTTTTTACGCTTCGACGAAGTGGAATACGCCTGGCGCATCGTCGACCCCATCCTCCAACACTGGGCAATGGAGCGCAACTACATCGCCACCTACCCGGCCGGCTCCTGGGGGCCGACCGAAAGCCGGCGGCTGTTTGAAAAAGAAGGCCAGTTCTGGCGCAGTTCCTTAATGCCGGAATGTGAAACATGAAACCGCAGCCGGCAGCTTTTTCCTGGCATAGCCCTTTCCTTATGCTTAACCGGCAATAAAGCGTGAATTTTTGATAATTTTTTAGACCGGCCAAATCGGTTATGCACATACAAACCTGATCAAAAAAACTGTAAAAAGACTTGACAAAATAAGTTGTTGAATTACAAGGCCATTACATAAGTCATTGATTTTATTTGCTGTTAATGCCTGATCAACTTTTATACAATTTAACGAAAAGCCAATAAAACCGGCTACTGGCGATGCTTGACGACATTTTATTCACAGACTTATCCACAGCTTTTGTGACTAACTCATTTTTTCCAGACGCAATAACGAGTTAGCGCCCAAACCCAAGAAACGTTTTAAATTCCGGCAGTAAGCAAGCCGATACGAATCATAAAGGTTTGCTAAAATGCCCGGCCTATCAACCTCACCACAAACGGACTCAATATGCTGGGCACCTGGGAAAGTCTTATACTCGGCGCACTGGCGCTGTTGCTGCTGTTCTGGATGCAACCCGGCATCAAAGCCGCTCTGGCCCGCAGTAAACAAGCACCGTCCGACTGGCCAAGCGTATTGCTGCCGCTGGGCTTGGTGGTGATGTTTGTGCTTTTTTTAATCGCAATGGTTTGAAATGAACGAAGAAGAATATTACGAAGAAGATGATGACGACGGCGAAGAGGTCGAGTATTACGCGATACGGCCCAACAAGACCCGAATCAAGAAGGAAATCGCCGCCGTTGCCGAGATGGCAGCAGAAATCTGCCAGCTGTCTCCGCCGCAAATCGCCGAATTCGAACTGCCTGAAAACATAGAAGCGGCGCTGCTGGATGCCGGAAAAATGGGCCAGAATTCCGCCAGAAAACGGCTACTGAAATACATCACCGCCCAGCTCAGAACCATCGATACCGAAGCCGTTCAGGAAAAACTGGCGCGCATGAAAAACCGCAGCGCCCATGCCGTCAGAGAGCATCACCAGGCCGAACGCTGGCGCGACCAACTGCTGGCCGACGCGGGTAACCAGCTGTTGACGCAATTCATGAGCGAATTTCCCGCCGCCGACAGCCAGCATTTAAGACAATTGCAACGCAATGCCCAAAAGGAAGCCAAAGAGGCCAAACCGCCCAAGTCGGCACGCTTGCTGTACAAATATTTGAAGGAATTGATTGCCGGCGAGGAGCACTACGATCAGGAAGGAGAGTCCGACGACTTTGAACAAGACTGAATCGCGGCCGCGCAAACCGGCCCATCCGCTATTCAGGCCGCAAGACCGCTATTTCGTTAACGAGCAAGGCTGGTGGTTTTATACGGTGGACAAGATCGGCGGACCGTATAAAACCAAGGCCGATTGCGTGGATGCCTGCCGCACTTACATCCAGCGCCGCGACGGCTTTTTACCCTAGGCGCTCTATCATGCCTTCCACCTGCTTGGCGAAGGCTTTCAGGTCGCCCTTTTTCACGGTTTCGCGCGGAATGACGATGGCCGCGTCGATATCGACATAAATGTAGACATAATCTTTATGCTTCTCGACGCGCAGCATTTCTCTCCAAGGGGTTTTATGCTTGCCGCCCGGCGCTCTTTCCTGCAAAAACTCCGGCTCGATAGTCAAACTATGGATGCCGAACATCGCTTTCTTTTCCGCCTCGGTGTACTTGTTGAAAAACTGGCGGCGCATATCGATTTTCATGATAAACGGCGAGGCAATGCCCCAAGCCAGCGCCAGCAAGGTGATATAGGCGGTGGTCATCATGTCCACATAATAAACATAGTAAAACAGGCCAAAAACCAGCATTACCCCAGGCACAAACAAGCGGGTTTGCCGGATCTTTTTTTGCATTTCCAGATTGTTGATCAAGCGCTGTTCATTAAAGTGAACCAGATCTTGCTCGCGGAATTCGTATTCGATTTCTAACATGTTTTGCTCGGTAGGGTTAATTAATGCATTTTAATTTTGGCGTGGGTACTACGCCGGAACAGGTTGGACAAGGTCAGCATCGCGGTGCGGAAATAGCCGTGGATGGCCACCTGATGCATTTTGTACAAGGACAAATACACCATATAAGCGATAAAGCCGCCAACGCTGACGGTGCCCATCAGACTGCCCATCAAGCTGCCAACCGTGCTGAACTTGCCTAGCGACACCAGTGAGCCGTAATCGTGGTAAACAAAGGTCACCGGCGGCTTGTTTTTAAGACGGTTGACGATGGTCTTGGCCACTGCCGATGCCTGTTGATGCGCAGCTTGGGCGCGCGGCGGCACGTTGCCGCCATGTCCGACCCATTCGCAGGCGGCACAGTCGCCTATCGCGAAAATATTGTCGTCGCTGGTTTTCAGGGTTTGATCGACCAGCAACTGGTTGATGTGATTGGTTTCCAGGCCATCCAGGCTTTTCATCCAGTCCGGCGCCTTGATGCCTGCCGCCCAGACTTTCAGATCGGCATCGAAGACTTCGCCATCATGGGTATGCACCGCAGTCTCGGTCACTTCGGTAACCCGGCGGCCCAATTTCAAATTGATGTCCAGTTTGACCAGCTGTTCCTGGGTGGCTTGCGACAGACTCGGCGGCAGTGCCGGCAACAACTGGGTGGCGGCTTCGATAATGGTGATATTGACGTCGATCGAGCCTTCCAAACCGTAAGTCGCCAACAAATTGGTCACTTCGTGCAACTCGGCCGACAATTCCACGCCGGTGGCGCCGGCGCCGACGATCACGATAGACAGCGGCTTGTCTCGCTGCCGGCTTTGATTGGCATACGATTGAATGTAATAAGTTTCCACCAGCTGCCTTTGGAAGCGATAGGCCTGGGTGGTGGTATCGATGAACATACAGTGCTGATCGACGCCTTTGATGCCGAAGGTATTGCTGACGCTGCCGACTGCCATTACCAGCGTGTCGTACTTGAAGGCGCGGCGCGGAATCAGTTCGACACCTTGCTTGTTAGTGATGGGACTGACGATGATTTCTTTTGCCTCGCGATTCAGGCCTTCCATCCTGCCGAACAAAAAGCGGAAGTGATTGCGATGGGCTTGCGCCATGTATTCGATTTCCTCGGCCTCGGCCAAGGTACCGGACGCGACTTCGTGCAGCAGCGGTTTCCAGATATGGGTGGAGGTGGCATCCAGCAGCGTCACTTCCGCCAAGCCGGCTTTGCCGAGTTTGTGTCCCAAAGAGGTTGCCAATTCCAGACCGGCGGCGCCCCCGCCGACAATCACGATTTTATGTAGTTCATCAGCCATTTATTCTTCCCCAGCGTCAGCGGCCTCGATACGGCCCACAAGAAGTCTATCCGTGTTTTGTTATGAATTTACTATTCCCTTATGCCGCATTATAACCAAACATATTCAAGCTGCCCGATTTTGACGGGCAAATCGACTTCCGTCATCGACTTGTTTAGACTGGCGCCTCCGCTCCACCGCAGGCGTATTTTTAATTTTTTGGAGAAAAGCCATGATCACGTTATACGGTTTTGCAATCAGTAACTATTACAACAAAATCAAACTGGCACTGATGGAGAAGGAAATCGCCTTCATTGAAGAATACGCCGCGCCCAGTCAAGATCCGGAATTTCTGAAAATCTCGCCGCTGGGAAAAATTCCGTTTATCAAATGCGCCGAAGGTTACCTGTCGGAATCGCAAGCGATACTGGAGTATCTGGAAGATGCCTTTCCGGCTCATCCGCTGTATCCGGGCGACGCCTTCGACCGCGCCAAGTGCCGGGAGTTGATTCAGCATCTGGAATTGAACGTCGAACTAATTGCCAGGCGTCTGTATTCGGAAGCGATTTTTGGCGGCGCCATCTCGGCCGAAACCAAGGAAGAAGTAAGAACCAAACTTGAGACCGGGTTAAAAGGCTTGGCTAAATTGATGCAGCTGGCGCCGTATGCATTGGGCAGCCGCTTTACCGCGGCAGACGTTGTGGCGTGGCCTCATCTGCAGCTGGTAGCCTACGCCACCCAAAAAATTTACGGCAAGGATCTGGTTGCCGAGCATATCCCCGGCATCCAGGCTTATATGAAAACGGTTGAAAGCCGCCCATATGCGCAACAGGTTGGCGAGGATAGAGCGGCCGCGCTTGCCGAGTTTTTCCGGAAAAAATAACACGCGACTCGCGTGCAAGCCTTTTCCTACGAAGCAGGGGATTGATGCTTAAACCCTTCGCCGAGATTGTTACCAACTCCGTCGAAGGGTGCAAGTCACCGCGTTTTTAATAACTCGTTACTTAGATTCGGATGATTGCCAGTCCGGCAATCCCGGATCGATCATTAATTAAAAACCGCTTTCCAGCCAGAGATAAAGATCCATGCCCCCCCATTCCCCCACCATGTTTAACCGGCTCGGTTCTAATTCATTCCACGGCTATCTGCTTTCACTGCTGGCACTGACCCTTTTGCTAGGCGGCTGCGCGTCGGAACCGTCCCTGCCGCCCAGCGACGAGCAGGCGGAACTGCCGTCATACGGCGGCCAAGCCGCGTACAACAGACCCTATAAGGTAAAAGGCAAAACCTATTATCCGTTGCTGTCGGCAAGCGGCTACCGCGAAAAAGGCCTGGCCTCCTGGTACGGTGCCGAGTCCGGCAATCGCACGGCCAGCGGCAGCCGTTTCAACCCGAAAGGTTTTTCGGCAGCCCATAAGACCTTACCGATACCGTCAAAAGTCAGAGTCACCAATCTGAGCAACGGCCGCTACATCGACGTACTGATCAATGATCGCGGCCCATTTAACGGCAACCGCTTGATCGATCTATCCGAGGCCGCGGCGAAACAAATCGACATGCACGGCACGATCGAAGTGGAAGTCCAATATCTGGAAAATTAATCCTCCACGCTTCAACCTATCCCAATCCCAGCCATTTGGTGAATCGCCCACAGGCAAATCTCCCCTGGTTCTCAACAATAACGAAAATTTCCCCGGTAACAATAACTGACACCCCACAGCGGATGCCGGACGGTGAAATCCAGATAAAATGCCTCTTCCGACACTGCATGTTCGCTGATGGTCGCCGCGCCTAACATCGCCCAATCGGGAATATTCAATCTGTAGCTTCCGCATTGCCAAAAATGGCCGTTGCTGCGATAGAGCAGATTGCCATCGCTGACGGTCACCTTTAAGCGTAACCCGAAGCCAAAGCCTATGGATTCGATCAACTCATGCTGAGCCGAATAACTCATCCGCGAGCGGAAGTAATCGATTTTGCCGTCTGGGTAAGTCATGGTACGCCGCCAGTGCAATACCTCGCCAGCCGGACTGGAGACTTTATCGACTTGAGCATGCACCGCTTGGCCGCGCCACAACACCAGGCCGCCGAACAGATGGATCAGCCAGACAAGCGGATGCAGATAGCTGGGATAAGCAATCTCCATCGTGCCTTCCAAACAACTTTGCTGTTCGCCAATCAGTTGATAATGTTTTTGAATAACGGCAGGCAGCTTATGCCAGTCATCGCCCAATACTCGTTCCATTAGTGAAATAGACATGGCTTAGCTCCAGAGAGAATTGTGGAAAATCATCAAAGTGGTGATGCCTATCATGCCGAAGAAGGCCGGCACGCCCAGCCACAGCCAGATTTTCGAATAATAGGTGTAAAGATAAGGCAAGGTTCGGCCTTGAGCCAGCGAATCGGCGGCGATGTCGCGCATGCGGATTTGCAAAATCACCACCGGCAGCCAGCATAGGCCGGTGATCAGATACAACACCAGCGTCCACCACAGCCAGCCGTCGCCGAACGAGGCCGACAATTGATCGGCCAGCATTATGCCGGTTAAGGGCTGGATGATCACGGTCGGCGTGGTAAACCACCAGTCGGCCAGCACCACATGCTTGCTGGTCATCGCAATCGCCGCATGGTCGCCGCTTTTATCGGCCATGACTTTGTAAAACACCGTGCCGGAACCCAGACCGAACAAGACGATGGCGCTGAGGATGTGGATCAGTTTCAAGGTTAAATACATCATGGCTTTTCTCCTTCCAGCTGTCTGTAAATCAACAAACACATTAAAAACGGGATATTTTTCAGTAGTGGCCCGAACGGGTGGAACACGAATTCCGGCAAGCGCACAGCCACCACCAGGCTGTAGGCCAGCACTATCCAGAACTGCCACAGCATCAGAGGACTTGGACGAAATCGCGCCAAGGTCGCCAGCCCCAAAGCGATGTCCATCGCCGCCAGTCCGTATAACGTCAGCGGCGCACCGATACCGGTGATGCCGGTATCGGCCAGCAATTGGTAACTGAGTTCGTGAGGATAAAAAAGCAGCGAGGTGATGCCGCTCCACAGCCAGACCAAGGCAATGGAAAATCGCAACAGGGGCTTGAGAAAGTACAAAGCCGCATGCCAACGTTCGGCCTGGCTGGCCGGCTTGTCGAACAGTTGCGACGCCATGCTCAGCGGCGGACGGCCTAACAACTCGGTGATTGGGCCGGGATCCGCGCTATTGCCCCGGCTGAACATGGCAATGCTGTCTTTATTCAAGATAGGCTCGCCCAGCCATTTGCCGAAGCCGGCCGCCGCCAAGGCATAACGGTAAGGCAGGGAATATCTTGTCGCAGGCGGTTTGCCCAGGCGATGCCTGAGGCTTTGCAACCAATCGGCATAAGCGACAGGAGTCGGGCCGACCAAGGCTACTGTTTTTTTGCCAGCCAAAGCCGGTTCGAGACAGCGACACACAGCAGTAGCGACATCGTCGACATGGATGGGTTGCAATAATTGCCGGCCGCCATCCGGCAACAGATGCACCGGTAGCGCCGCCAAAGCATGAAACAAGCCGCTGCTTTGCGCGCCGTCACCGTAGACTATCGACGGCTGCAACACGAACCAGTCCAGCGGCAGAGCCCGCAATGCATCGTCGGCGGCCTTTTTGCTGATGTGGTAAGCCGATTCGGCTTGCTCATCCGCGCCCAACGCCGAGATTTGCACGATCTTTTTAACGCCGGCTTGCGCGCAAGCCTGGAACAAGGCGATGGGCGTTCGGCTATGCAATTGGGCAAAGCTTTGGCCCTTGCTTTCCGCAATAATCCCCACGCAATTGACGATCGCATCGATGCCGTGCAGATGCGGCAACCAGTGTTGCACTCTATCGGCCGACATGAAATCGACAGGCAAAGCTGTAATGTTGGGGGTGGCGATCAGCAAGCGTTCCGGGTTGCGGCAACAGGCGCTGACTTGGTGGCCTTGCCGCAATAATCCGCGCAACACCGCATTGCCTATGAAACCGGTGGCGCCAGTCAATAATATCTTCATACCCACCTCCCGTCCCGAGGCTTAGGGTTTACGCCAAGACAATGTGTGTTAGCGATTGCCGGCAAGCTTTCGACCCGCCGGTATCGGTCATTCAAGTTAATAATCATGATGCTGCTCCTTAATTTGAGAGGCAGGAGCAGGTTAGCGAGTAAAAATTTGACGGACTTCCAGATTGATAAGACAGGAATAGAAATTTATTGCCGCCAATAAAATGCCATTAATTTCAAAGCATTGAACAATTAAAAAATGATAAAACTGGAAGCCTGACCCGGTCAGGCCGATGATGAAGCATACATTTTTCGGTATTGTCCCGGCGCCATGCCGACCATATCGCGGAACGCCGCATAGAAATTGGACTGGGTGCAGAAACCTACCGACAAACCGATGGCCAACACCGAGGCATTCGGATCGGCCAGCAATAGCTTTTTGGCCTCGTCTATGCGCTGCTGGCGGATGTAACGGGAAAAACCCTGCTGAAATTCGGTATTGATCAATTCGGACAATTGGTGTTGGCTCAATTCCAGTTGCTCGGCCAACAGTGCCAGATTCAGAGTTTCCAGGGTATAGAGCTTGTCTTTTTTCATCAGCGCGTCGAGCTTGGCAAGAACCGCCTGTTTATCGACATTTTTCAACGTCGATTCCGCATAGGCGGCCTGCACCGCTTCCGACACGTCGGCGGCAATACTTGGGAAGCGCAGCAAGGTCAGCGTCACCGCAAAAAATGCCAGCCCGATCAGCATGCTATAACCGCTAATAAAATCCGTCTCGTTCAGCAAAGGCCAGATAAAGCCCAGCACCAACACCGCAACGGCAATCACAAACAAAGTCCCCAAGGCCAACAGTTCCAAGTGAAAACGCTGCCGCTGTTTGCGCAAGCCATGGACAATTTTAGCCAGCCACAACAAATAACCGCTGCCGACTAAAAATGCAGCCGGCAAGGCCAAGTGGTAAGGCAGAACCAGGCTCGACAGCAAGGGCATGGCATGCAGCGCATCCAGCCAGCGGTAACTCACCTCGGCAATCAATAACTGGCGGCTGTAAAAATAAAAGCAGGGGGCAATGCCGTACAGCAATACCAAATAAAGCGTCGAATGCACGCCGTCGAATCGGTTCAACAACAAACCTAGATGCAAGCTTTGAATGCCCGCCAAACCGGCAACCAACAAAAAGCCGGCCAATTTCGAAGCGCAACGCAGCGGCTCCTGGCGCTGCAAGATATTGCCGACGATCAGCAATGCCGCCGCGCCTAGCGAAAAACCGATGAATAACAGGAAAGCGATTTGCATGAAAGATAAGAGAGGAAACATGGGCTGTTGAGTTTAGACGGCATTTTCCATGTTGGGCAATAGGCCAGATTTTGTCAGCTTTAGAATTTGGCGAATGGTATGGACCACTATCGCTCAATCTCACTAACCATTAAAATCGCCAAACAGCGAACCTACAAGGATATCGGCATGGCTTTAGCGGAAAAATTAAAGACTAGCGTGGCAGACTATTTGCACGGAGAGTTAGCCAGCGACATCAAACATGAATATATCAATGGCGACGTTTATGCGATGTCGGGCGCCAAGCGGGCTCATAACATCATCGGCATGAATCTGTCGGGCATTTTGTTTGCCCATTTGCGCGGCACGTCCTGCCGAGCTTTCAATTCAGATATGAAAGTGCGGGTGCAAACCGCTCAAGACGACTGCTTCTTTTACCCTGACCTGCATATCACTTGTTCGGCAACCGACACCGCCGAACACTTCAACAGCCAGCCGAAGCTGATCATCGAAGTCTTGTCGGATGCCACCGAACGTTATGACCGCGCCGAAAAGTTCCACCACTATCGCAAACTGGCTAGCCTGGAAGAATATGTGTTGATTGCCCAGGATACCCAGCGAGTCGAATGCTACCGCCGCGCCGAGCAATGGGATTTGCAGCTTTATCAGCAAGGCGAGAGGGCAGTATTTCAATCGATAGGGCTGGAATTGGCTGTAGCAGAGATATACGAAGGCGTGGCGTTTGGGGAAAGGCCGGAATAGGAAAGTTATAGTCATCGCACTTCAAATTTCGGTTTTTGATTCTCCACACCTTGACCCTCTCGTCAATTGCTCCCGCATTGCCCTGCTACCTACATCCATATAGGCATCCATCAGGGAATTGAGGCGCCGAAATTTGATGTGCAAAAGGTATATTGTGATCCGGCAAGGTGGGCACAAAAAGCGTGCCCACCCTTATATTCGATTCCGCCTTGAAAAAGCGGCAGAATCCCCGACTGATCATCGGGAGGGCGGTGGAGAAGACGTGCCCACCCTGAGGCTTGAAAGCCTGCCTTGTAGATAGTTCTCTCCATCGC